>Ga0214919_10008999_pt1 | contig 12961 bp, 15 predicted proteins | sample LL1503_MetaG_FD_177994 | JGI IMG/M metagenome (GOLD analysis project Ga0214919, IMG submission 177994) | Freshwater microbial communities from Lake Lanier, Atlanta, Georgia, United States - LL-1503 | ecosystem: Environmental > Aquatic > Freshwater > Lake | place: USA: Georgia | collected...
CACCCGATAGATCCGACATGTGGTGAATTTTATGGATTCGAGCTTAAAGAAGGGCTCGGGGCGCGCCCATTAGGCCTGTGAAGTAATAATGTGGTCGGCGTGCATACGGGTTGCATCACCTGCAAAGTGTGCATCTTGTGTGATCTGCCATCGACGCATCTGACTTTCTATTTCGAAACCATCGCGATGTAGGACTCGAGCTAATCCCCTTTCGGGCTCGATATCTAGCCAGTACAGGGTAGCGCCGGCATCACGCACTATTTTTTGCCCCGCCCCCACTCCTTCAAGTATCACAATCTCACTCGGTTGAAAGTTGCGAGTTGAATCAAAGGACTTAGTCTTCCAATTAAAAATTGAAAGAGTGAATACACTCGCAGTTTTATAGGCCTGAAGAATTTCAGCCAAGGTAGATGTGAGAGAATCGTTAAGCGCGTTATCCCAGCCATCGTATAAGTCATCCATATGAATAACGACAACTGATTTATCGACTGAGAACTCTGCAAAAAACTTGGCAGCTAAAGTTGTTTTACCAGCTCCGGCTGGGCCATCAATGGCTATAAGAGTCATTCCAGCGCTTCCAACCGACTACTGCAACCACTGTAAATGCGAAGTAGAGAGCAGATGTAAACCAATAGCCAAGCACTGCATACTGAATCGTGCCCACTGCATCGACGATGAGCCATAGAACCCAAGACTCTATCTTTTCGTAGACCATGAGTATCTGTGCAATCAGACTTGCAACGAGCAAAAATGCATCAGACCATGTGGCTGCAGCACCAAGATGTGAAAGTACTGGCGTTAGCAAAGAGACCGATACTAAAGTAGCTACCGCCCATATCGCCCTGTTGCGATTTGATAAGGCTCCAGGCTTTGCACCAGTAGGTGCCCAACCTCGCCAACCCCATACTGCGGCAACGATAAAGACGATCTGTAGCGCTGCACTTGCAAAGAGATCGGCTTGATAGAAAAAGACCATATAAAGGGCACTACTGGCTGCCCACCATGGCCACGTTATGCGCTTACCTGTTGTTCCAAGCCAGACGCCGATAAATGAAACTACCGCCGCAAGTGACTCCAAGATTGATACGTCATAGCCCCAAGCAGTAAAGAGAGTTGTTGACATTGATTTAATTCCTTTCCGAATCCGCATTACCGGATCGGTCAAACGGTCGGTCTGAATTTCAGACCCTCTCAGCCTTTGTGGGCTCCCGTGTTTTATAGAGTAGCGTAAAGACGTGAAAAACTTTGGTTATATGGCGATGATTCTCTTTACAGTCGCTGGTTCATTTTGGTTAGAGATTTTTCTTGCAGTTGCCGTTCTCAAGCAGATCCTTCGACTAGTCAAGGCAATCGCCCCTGTAGCATTTCTCTTTATCGCCTGGGATGCCTATGCCATTCGCAGCGGCCATTGGTCTTTTGATAGATCCCAAATCCTTGGGCTCTTCGGAGCTTTCTGTATCCCGCTTGAGGAGTATCTGTTCTTTATCTTTGTACCTATAGCCGCCATCATGACAATTGAAGCGGTTCGAAAGGTAAAGCCAGAGTGGCAGGTACATAAGTGAGCTATACGCAACTGGCTATCGCTGCAGTGCTATTTGCAGTCATCTTTGATCTGTTTATCGCAGAGACAGGCCTTTTAAGGCGTAGAGTCTTTTGGACATCCTATGCAATCGTTATCGCCTTCCAGTTACTGACAAACTGGTGGCTCACCTCGCGAAATATTGTGATGTATGACCCTGCAGTTATTACTGGAGTTCGAATCGCATCGGCCCCAATCGAAGATTTACTCTTTGGATTCGCCTTAGTCCTTGGTGTCTTATCTAATTGGATACGCTTAGGCGCTTTAGAAAAGCGGCGCTAGCAACACGTAAACGTCGGGCAGTAGATGTCTTGGCGCGCTTGTTAAAGATGTCATAACCAATCTTTTCAACCTCATCGACGATTCCGCAGTAGAGCGTGCTTGCCGCTTCAATACATGGGCGGCTAGCTGCCTCTAGCATTTTAATTCCAGGAGTAGCTTCGGCCTGAAGCTGACGTACTCGTGCAATCTGAAACTTTAAAGCCTCGATAATCTGCGGAGTCAGTACACGTGCCTCTAACATCTCACGGCTCACACCACACTGGGCTAACTCTTCTAGGGGTAGGTAAATACGCCCACGATCTAAATCCTCACCGACATCGCGAATAAAGTTAGCTAATTGAAATGCTATCCCTAGCTTCTTGGCACACTCGTATGCACCCTCTTCAAGCACACCTAATACAGGCACCATCTCAAGGCCTATCACAGCGGCCGAACCGTAGACATACTCCAATAAATCCTCATACCTCTGGTATTCCGTAACTGTTAAATCCATAGTCATTGAATGGAGAAAGGCCTCAAAGTGAGCATGGGGGATATTAAAGCGATTCACGGTATCGATGAGTGCACGACCGACCGCGTCATCACTTTTTCCACTCTTTAAGTCGTAAAGAATTTTATCTCCCCATGTGCTTAAAGCTTTGGCCTTTTCTTCAACTGTAAGCGTTGAGGCTAGATCATCAACAATTTCATCGGCATAGCGGGCAAAGCCATAGAGTGCATGGACATAAGGGCGCTTAGATTTTGGTAGTAACAGAGTTGCTAAATAATACGTCTTACCGTGCAGAGCATTTAATCTCTTACACTCAGCATAGGATGCTTGAAGTTCATCCATTTATTTAACTGGTCCGACGATTCTCTCTGCTGCAAGTCGACCTGAGATCAAGACCATTGGTACACCAACGCCAGGTTGAGTTCCAGATCCTGCAAAGACAACGTTTTCGATTCCGACGGCCATGTTGCGTGGCCTAAATGGACCGGTTTGGAAGAAAGTATGAGCACTTGCAAATGGTGCACCCTGCTCCATTCCTTGGTTTTTCCAATCAAGGGGAGTTGTTAAAACTTCAGTTTCAATCCCATCGCCAAAACCGATGTAACCACGCTGTTCAAGAGTTTCGACCATGTGATCGCGATATGGCTTTGCTTGCTTGGTCCAGTCAATATCGGCACTCAGGTTAGGGGTTGGAAACAGTACATAGTAGGAAGTTTTCCCAGCAGGTGCCAAAGATGGATCATCAAGTGAAGGAATAGTTACAAGCACGCTTGGATCACTCATTAACTTCTTCTGCTTAATGAGTTCATCAAATACGCCATCCCATGACTTACCAAAGTGAATGTTGTGATGAGCTGCAAAGTCGTAACTCTTTGTTGATCCCACCAACATAGTTACGCAGGAAGGAGAGTAGTTCAGGCGCTTTACAGACAACGGAGTTTTACCCAAAAGATCTCGCCAAGCAACAGGTAGATCAGGGTTCAAAATCACAGCATCGCATTCAATTCGCTGACCATCTTCTGTTATGACAGCCTTTGCTCGTCCATTTTGCACATCTACCCTTGAAACTGTTGTGCTGTACTTAAATTCAACTCCGTGCTTTTGTGCTGCCGCTGCCATGGCGCGCGGTACTGCGTGCATGCCACCCTTAGGAAAGAACACACCGTTAACAGAGTCCATGTATGCAATTACGGCATAAATTGCTAAGGCTTGTTGCGGGCTAACTCCTGCATACATTGCCTGGAATGAGTAGACCTTCTGCAGACGTGGATCCTTCATGAACTGATTTACTTTTGGTGAAAGTCTGCGGAATCCACCTAGCGCGATCAATCGTGCAAGGTTTGGTGTCAAGAGATTAAGGGGGCTATCAATATTGCGATCAATAAAGTCATTCATTTCATACTTATAGAGCTTTGTAACAAATTCTACGTACCGGGCATAACCAGCAGCTTCCTCTGGACTGATCTTTTCTGCAATTTCTGCCTCCATTTGTTGTGTATTTGCATGCACATCTAGTTGGGATCCATCTGCATAAAAGGCACGGTACAACGGAGAAACGGGCATCAGTTCAACCCAGTCCTTCATTTCTTCTCCGACACAACTAAATGCATCTTGAATCAAAGATGGCATTGTTAAAACAGATGGACCTGTATCAAATGAGTATCCGTCTTTTTGAAGTAGGCCGCTTCGACCACCTGGCACAGACTCACGTTCAATAACAGTTACTTTGCGACCAGCACCTGCTAATCGAAGTGCCGCACTCAGTCCTGCATACCCTGCGCCGACGATTACAACATGATCGGTTGGACCTTTAACACGTGCAACCATCTAGGAGCTCCTCTTAGTAGCTATTTTTGCAAGTTCCCGTAGCAAGGAATCTGCTTGCTCTGAAATAAGTTCATTATCTGCTGCCCTGAGCGCCTCTTCGGTAAGTTGATCAATCATGGATTCAAGCTTTTGCCGTGCTCCAGATGATGTGATTATATCCTGCACAATCGATACTCCATCTGCATCTAATTCAGGATCACCAAAGTATTTCTTAATCTCTTGACCCATTGAATCACTACATTCGAGATTAGTAAGAGCAATCAATACGGTCCGCTTTCCCTCACGCAAATCATCTCCCGATGGCTTGCCCGTATTGTTTGGATTACCGAAGACACCCAGTAAATCATCACGGTACTGAAATGCTTCACCAAGCGGCAGGCCATAGGCTGAAAGTGCGGCTATGAGTTCGGGGGATTGGCGACCTGAAAGAGCGAGGCCAATGTGCAATGGTCGCTCTATAGTGTATTTACCAGATTTATATCTCGCGATTTTTATAGAGCGTTGTAGATCAGTGGTTTTCTGAGTTTGTTCGTGAATATCTAAAAACTGTCCAGCCATTAACTCAACGCGCATCTCATCATGAATCGGTGCAACATCATGGAGCTGCTGCTGAGTAAGACCTGCCTCATTGAGCATTTGACTCGACCAGACTAAGGCTAAATCACCGAGCAAAACCGCAGCGGCAAGACCATAGGCCGGAGCAAATCCCTCCAGCTCATCTTGTACATGTATGGATTCGAAGTGGCGATGTATAGATGGCTTACCTCGGCGCGTATCTGAACCATCCATAAGATCATCGTGAATAAGCGCGCAGGCCTGCAAAAGTTCTAGGCTTGCAATGGCCTTAATGACAGGGGCCGATATCTCTGCACCTGTGCTCAAGTATCCGCTATATGCAAAGAGAGGTCGCAGGCGCTTGCCGCTATCGAGTAGGAAAGATGAGAGCGCAGTAGATACAGGGGCTAAATCGCCCGAGATTGATTGCAGAAAAGCAGTCTGCTCAAGTAGAAATTTTGATAACTCAATCTCAACGGCATCACGAATCTCTTGCAGTGCTGCCTTGGCCTCTGTGCTCACTCCTTAACGGTACCCTCTGCCTATGGTGGTTCGCACGTCAGAAGAGTTCATCGCTAGGTGGAGCTCGTTACACAACGATGCTCCAGTCAAGGGCGTTGTAGCTTGGTGGCTTAAGATCTCTTACCGTTTCGGCTTGATCGCTACATTGCTGCGAATTACTCCTAATGTTTTGACGCTGCTTGGCTTGGTGAGCGCTGCCATGACCGCGCTCACTGCTACGTCATGGTGGGCAGTTTTCTTTCTAGTCTTCTCACTATTTTGTGATGGAATCGATGGCAGTGTCGCGATATTCCAAAAGCGTGAGAGTGCATGGGGTGCAACTCTTGATTCAGTTGTCGATCGCGTGAGCGAGGCCTTCTGGTTATATGCCCTCTATGTAATCGGTGTCCCCGCCTGGCTTGCAATAACCCTGTGGAGCATTGCAGCATTTCAAGAGTATGCGCGTGCCAAACTCACTTCATTAGGGGTTCAAGATATTGGAATTGTCACTCCGACTGAGCGGCCAGTTCGCGCAAGTTTTCTCTTTATAACTTTAATAATGTATCAATTAAGTTTTCCTGGGATTGCTATCGTTGCAGCTGGATTTTTAGCTCTGCAGGTATTGAGTTTTACTTTGGTCGTGCGCTTTGCGCGATCCCAACTGCGTTAGCTACAATTTCTCCGCTCATTCCAACTAGAGGTAATCCGCCCCCAGGGTGAGCCGAACCTCCAACGCAGTAAAGGCCTTTAATCGGTGAGCGGTTCTTTGCCCGCATAAAGGCGGCACGCGCTCCATTGCTAGATGTTCCATATATAGAACCACCAGGTGCTAAGACAGTGCGCTCTAAATCTGCCGGAGTTCTAATTGTGAGCGATTCAAGTCGATCTCGTATGCTGATTCCCCGCGCCTCAATCTGATCGATAATGCTATCGGCATATAAGCGGGCAAAGTTCGCATCGCTCCAATCAAATCCATCACTGCCATGGTGTGGGGCATTTACTAGAACAGACCAACTTTCAAGGTTTGCATCTTTGACCATCAGTTCATCGTTAGGAGCACAGATATAGATTGTTGGATTTTGCACAGGTAACTTAGCTTCAAAAATTGAATCAAATTCGGCGTCGTAGTCCTGTGGAAACAAAATAGTGTGGTGCTTAAGCGGTGCACTGCCATCTTTTCTTAGGCCTAGAAGTAGAGTAAAACCAGCGATTGATGCATCAGCCCTCTTGAGATTTTTGCGTACCTTACGAAGTTTTCGCTTTTCTCCCTTTATTAGCTGATTATAAATAAGTGCGGCATCGGCATTAGCTACAACAGCGTCGGCGGAAATAATGGTGCCATCAGATAAACGAACTCCGTGTGCAACGTTTTTTTCAACTCTAATCTCATCTACCGTACTATTGAAATGAAATTCAACACCTACATCAATACAGCGTTGATAGACCAATTTGGCAAGTGTGCCGAGCCCACCTTTGATATGCCAAGCTCCGAAGGCCTCCTCAACGTAGGCAATTGTCGCTAGTACCGCTGGGGCTTTACGTGGATCAGAGCCGCTATACGTTGCATAGCGATCGAGAATATATCGAAGCCTTTGATCGGGTAGTTGCTCGTTAGCAAAATCCCGTAGAGATTTCCATGGCGCAATCGTGAAGATATCTCGTATTAATGTTGTGCGTTTTAAGAGAGAGAGTGGGGAGCGAAGTTCAGATTCGATAAAGGGTTCGCGCGAAACATCCCACATCTTTGTGGCGCGCTTCATCATCTGCTCCCATTGTCGCGAAACATCTTCACCATATGCGTTGCGAATCGCGTTAAGTGTGTGGTGTCGAGAAAGGTTTGCAAATGTGAGACTGGTGCCATCGGCAAATCGATAGTCAAAGGAGGGATCAACGGCCTTTATTTCACAGAGCTGAGCAAGTGGTTTGCCTGTGCGAATAAAGAAATCTTTATACACGGCCGGTAAAGTTAAGAGTGATGGCCCCGTATCGAATGCGAACTTACCGATCCATTCGGTGCGCAGCTTTCCGCCATATGTATCCGATGCCTCATAGAGAGTTACTGAGTGTCCAGAGCGGGCTAATCGAGCCGCCGCAGTCATGCCACCCATACCAGCGCCGATGATAACGATCTTCATATCGCTCGGCCCTTCCAACTAATCTCTCCGCGCATGAGATACGAGTAGATAATAAGGTAGATAAGCAATGTACTTGAAATCGGATGAAAAAGTGAATCAATGATTCGAGTGCGAGATCGGATGGCGCTCAATATTCGAGTACCTACGATGAGTACAAAGGCTAGCCAACCCCAAATTGAACCCGAAAGAGCAAAAACTAGTGGGGCTATGCCTGTGAGAAAGATAAAGAAAATTGCGCACAGTGATCCGAAACTCGATCCAAAGGCGTAGCGAAGTGATTTGCCATAACCTGCCTCTATCTCACTCCAGGATGTATACATTCGGCACTGTGCGATTTGCGCGCCATTTACAACGACACCATGCGAACCAGATTTCACCAGAACTCGTGCTAAAAAGACATCATCTAGTACAGCTGCTTTGACTGATTCATAACCACCGGCGAGAACAAGTGCATCCCTGCGCACTAGAAAGAACTGCCCGTTGGCAACGGCCATTGATGAAAACGAAGTGCGTTCTGCTATGGCAAGTAGCAGCGTTGTCATCCAAGACCACTGCAAGAGCGGTTGAATCAAACGCTCACCCAGAGTATTAGCAATTTGCCGGGGGTAAGGAGATAGAAAATCCAAGGCGCTAGATTTCATTAACGTGATTGATCTACTTATTGCATCGGGGGTGATGCGAACATCGGCATCGATAGAGACAATGATCTCGCCATTGGATGCAGCCAAGAGCTGATGTAAGGCCCAACTCTTGCCAATCCACCCCGATGGCAATGGTTCTCCCTGGATAATCTTCACATTGGTATAGCCAGATGCAGCCAATCTCAAGAGTTCAAGAGTGTCATCTTCAGAGTTATCATCTAAGAAGATGAATTCAACACTCTTGAGGGATTTCTGTGAAAGAAGCGATTGGACGAGCCCTGAAATATTCTTGGCCTCATTGCGCAGTGGCACAATAACGCTGACAGAACTCTCAATTTCGCCATCTGCGCGAGTTGACCGGATAGTAAAAAAATTGATGATTGAAATCAGGAATAGCACAGTCGACAGAGCAATGAGCCAAAGCATAGATTTTATGGGCGCCCTAACCAGCGTGTAAAGAAGTAGGGAGTCAGTACAGCAGCGAAAATACCGCCGGCAAAGAGGGCAATACCCGGGCGGTCAAAGAAGAAGAGATTTCCAACTATGCCTGAAAATAAACTCCAGACTAAGAATGCATCGACAGCTGAAAAAGATGCACCAACTTTTCGACGATCGCGCGGCAAAATTAAATGCAAGATAGAAATCAAGGCCATTGCAGATAAGAGCCAGCCAAAGGTGTTCGATAATGGGATCTCAGGTTGAAAAGGAACATGTGCACCTTTTACTACCCATGTCCATCGACCCGATGTAACCATTAATGGATCAAGAAATAGATCCCATGCCGCCATTGCAAAGCCGCCATAAAGAAAGACCCAATGCCCTGCTACACGTCTGGATGCAACTAATACTGGATGCGCCATCATGATCCAAGCAAAGGGGACAACAAAGGGAACAGAAAATATCTGAAAGCCAAGGTCGGGCGAGTATGAGTACTCACCAAAGGGCCATGAAGTGATAACACCGATATGTTCGATGATAAGGGCAAAGAGAAATGTGAAGCCAAGATAGATAAATGCATATCGCGCACCATAAGCAAGGAGTGCATGCAAAAGCATCGCACCTGCACCCCAATAAACCACTGCGATTGTTACTAGCCGCAAAGCCTCGCCATCGATTAAGGGGTAGATAATCTGTAGGCCAATTGCGATAGCTAGAACTGCGACCAACATGATATTCATACGACGTGAGATAGTCCGTCGGCGATTCCTGCGCGGTGAGTAGTGGCGAATCGACATGGATGTAAGTCTGCCCTATGTCAGGGCTTAGTCATTAATTGAGCCACGTATTTCTCGCACGGCAAAGCGGGAAAAGAGCTCCTCTGAGTACCATTTATAGGTACTTGTGTCTGCAATCGCCTTTTGGTGTGCAGCACCCTTATATGCAAAATTCTTAATAGCCTCACCAGACTCCCACAGTGAAAAAGTGCCCTGCAATCCAATAGGAGCTTCACCAATACCTATGGCAGATATTAATCCAGGAGCTGATTTCAACGACATTGTTACAGGTGGCACTGAACTCCAAAAGCGCAGGTTTTGATGCCACTTTATGCGCGCTCGTGTAATTGCAACAACTGGGCCAGTCCAATCCTTTACTGATGCAACAAAGGGTTCTTGCTTTGTCCATTGACCTTGAGAAGAGATTGGGTCAAGTACCGCGCGAAATTCATCTGTACAGTTCTTGCGCCACTGTTTAACTACAAAAGATTGATCAAAAGCATCTATGTTGTGAACCTGCGCAATCAAACCCCAGCGAAGAGCGTTTGCATCGGCAGGAGTAAAACTCTCACCTTTGCCAGTTCCTAAAGATTTAAAGAAGCCAACGTTTTTGGATGCGCGCAATACAAAGCGATCCATGGCCATCGCAACTAGAGCAAAAGGGATGCGGCTAGGAGTGATGGTCCAGAAGTAAGCAACGATCATTTAATCGCCAACGACCATAGATATTGCACCAGTTACTCGCGATAGTTCTGCAAAAGAGGTTGGGTAGACCGAGTGTGGGTGCCCGGCTGCTGCCCAAGCAACTTCATACTCATCAAGTGCCACATCGATCAAAGTTATTTCAGGTTGATTAATCCAGCCGATGGGGGAGACACCACCGATTGAAAAGCCTGATGCATTTTTAACAAAGTCGGCATCGGCTCGATGCAATTTTTCAACACCTAAGTTCTTGGCAACAAGCTCGGTATCAACACGATGGCGCCCGCTAGTAATAACTAGCAATGGATTGCCACTTGGCAATTTAAAAACTATGGATGATGCAACCTGTCCGACTTCAATCCCCAAAGCATTGGCTGCATCAAGTGCGGTGCGGGCAGATTCCGAGAGAATTGTGGGCTCTCCAGGGCAGCCAAGCTCTTTTAAAAGCGCAGTGACCCGAAGAACTGAAGGGTTAGTTAGAACCTCCTCCACGTCTTAAGCAACACGGCTCTCTAGTTTGAGTGCTGACAGAAATGCATCGACTACTTCTTGCTTACTCCACGGTTTTGGAGCTTGAGTAATGAAGTAGTCCTTTAATGCAATCTCAGCTAACTCATCGATATCGCCTTCAACAAAACCAAGAGATGAGAGGACTGGGAATTGCAGCTGGGCCAGGATCTTTCTCACAGCATTAACGCAACGAGATCCATCCTTAGTGCCATCTTGTGGCACACCCATGGCATCTGCAACGCGCTCCATCTTTTCAGGAACAATTTTTGCTTCACGTGTAAGGGTCTCAACTAAAACTAAACCAATTGTTAAACCATGTGGAACATGCTTTAAGCCACCAATTGCTTGACCCAATGAATGCTCTGCTGTGCAGTCAGAGATATTCATTGTTAGGCCAGCCATCATGCTGCCTGATGCCATTCCAGCACGCGCAACTTTGTCATTGCCATCTTTAAAGGCTGCAACTAAGGCTGGAGTCATCATACGAACTGCCTCATACCCGATGGCGTCTCCAATTGGTGTTGAACATTTAGCGATAATTCCAGCGATGGCTTGAGCAAGTGCATCGATTCCCGTGTTAGCCGTCATAGTAGGTGGCATTGAGTATGTAAGGACTGGGTCAACCAGTGCAACTTGTGCACGCAGGTTTCCATTAGCAATTCCTGCTTTACGGCCCGCCTCTGGATCTGAAATGACAGAGCCACCAGATACTTCTGAGCCAGTTCCAGCTGAAGTTGGAAGTGCAATTAACGGCAAAGTTGGCGCTGGATAGACCGGAGCTTTAGATTGGAACTCACGGAATGTGCAGTTGAGTTGGGCACACAAACGTGCCGCTTTTGCAGTATCGATGACAGAACCGCCCCCGAGTGCTACAACGACATCAGAGCCGGCAGCCTTGAGCGCAGCGATTGAATCATCGACCATTTGAATAGTTGGTTCACCCGCTGGCTTTTCAAATACCGTAACTGAAATACCTTGAGTACTCTGCAGTTGGCTAATTAACTTTTCTGCAGCCGGGTTGAATCGTCCAATTCCTTCATCCACCATCAGGAAAACTTTGCTCGCACCGAGTTCAGCAACGACTGCAGGAAGAGTCTCTGCTACACCTTCTCCAAAGCGGATTTTGACTGGGAGATGATTATTAAAGGCGGTGATGTTGTCCACGGATTACTCCTTGTTAAGTTGGTATGGGTCTAATTCTATATCGTTGAAGGCTTTTTAGAGTAGTGGGTGAAGATCATATGCAGCGCTATGCCTATGGCCATTCCCCAAATTAAATCAATCACAACCGTACTAATTGCAGTCACAAGCAAAGTCATAGCCTCTACCTTTGTTGTGCGCAGTGACTCCATAAGAGAAACTGGATTCAGAATTCGATAGCTAGTTCCCAGTAATAATCCGGCAATTACTGCCGTAGGGATCTGGCTAACAAGAGGGGCGGCAATGAGTGCAATAAAGAGAAGCACTGCTGCATGAAAAACAGAGGCCAAGCGAGATTGTGCATGCGATCTAACATTCACGCTTGTTCTAGCGATAGCACCAGTTGCCGGCATTCCACCAAAGAGAGAAGCGGTCAGAGTTGCTAAGCCTTGACCAAAGAGTTCGCGGTTGGGCTCAAAATGAAGTTTATTATGGGCAAGACCATCGGCTACTCGGGCAGAGAGTAAGGATTCAACTGCTGCAAGAAGTGCAATCCAAAGAGCCGGAAGAAGAAGCGCAGTCAGATTATCAAGGATGGGTTTTTCATAGGTGCCAAATGAGCGAGGAATGTTTCCAATAGTTGCAAGGTCTATGGAGAAAGCTTTGACTAGCAAAGTTACTAAAATTAGAGCAATAAAGCTGCCAGGAATGTGGCGCTTAATGCCGATGCGAGAAGAAAGCTGAGGCCAGGAAAACTTGATGATCAAGGTCATTAGAACGGTAAGAAGGGAAGAATAGTTAAGGCCAGCATGAGATGCATCCTTCAGTGTGTTCCAGGCAACAGCGTAACTTTTCTCACCAGCCCCTTTTGTCATTCCAAGTGCAAGAGGAATCTGTTGCAAAGAAATAATGACTGCTATCCCAACAGTGAAGCCCTCAATAACCGTCCATGGAACACGGTTAATGAAGGCACCTAATTTAAAAATGCCCATCACAATGACCATCAATCCAGCCATCAGCCCCAGAGCAGGGATCGCAGCTACTCCGTAATGGTGCACAACTGGAATCAAAATAACTGTCATCGCACCTGTTGGACCGCTCACTTGGTATTTAGATCCACCAAAAATTGCAGCTAAAAATCCAGCAATGATTGCAGTGATCAAACCTGCTGCCGCTGACATTCCTGAGGTGATTCCAAAACCTATAGCAAGGGGTAAAGCCACAATTGCAACAGTCAACCCGGCGATGAAATCTGTGACTAGACCTTTACGGGTTCTTGAAAAGTCCTCTTTATGTGGCCAAAAGGAAAAGAACATATGGCAGTGTAAGCAGACTCAGCACCTCTTGTCAGTTACCGTTACGACTCTTATGAGCATTGATTTACT
>Ga0214919_10009000_pt1 | contig 12961 bp, 17 predicted proteins | sample LL1503_MetaG_FD_177994 | JGI IMG/M metagenome (GOLD analysis project Ga0214919, IMG submission 177994) | Freshwater microbial communities from Lake Lanier, Atlanta, Georgia, United States - LL-1503 | ecosystem: Environmental > Aquatic > Freshwater > Lake | place: USA: Georgia | collected...
CTCGTATCATCTGTATAGAGCTTACACTAAATGGTTAAGCCAGTCATCAAGTTTATGGGTAAATCTCATGCATATTGGTTTAATCGCACCCTTACTCTTTTGGATTGGCTATTACAAAAAAGATACAACAAGACCTGCATTTGAAATGCTTCTCCTATTGGCATTTGCAGCACTAGGATATAATCTAAAAAGTCTCGTTACTGAAACTAGCACAGTAACAGGCAAAGCACATTAGATCACTGATAATTTATCTTTAAAAGACGGATTATCCAAATCTTTTGCATGATCCATCACGTGATAAAGAATGGAAGGATATGACTTACATTCTTTATGACATTCTCCGCATGTATATGTGTTAGTTTCATTCTTTACGATCCATTTCTCCAACTCCTTTTTCAAATGATTACGAGCAATATGGATTCGGCAATATTCCTTTTTATGGAATGTTTCATTACATGTATCAAAGGGGCATTTGATAGAAGCCTCCTTTTTTTCATGAATCAATTTCACATGTGTGTCTAGACTATATTTTTGATAAAACTTCATATCACATTTATCACACTCGTATGACATTGTGCCCTCATGCCGTTTAAGATGATAGTGCATTGTATTTTGATTCTTCTTAATTACATTGCAGACACTGCAGACATAATGACCATCATCGTTTTTCTTGTATTCAAATACCATGTTTACTTGCATAAAGTATGGGTCGCCATTTCAATTTTTACCCACCATATTGGTTGGCGGTCTAAAAAAAACTATCAATCATATTATAATGGAATCATCATTAATTCCAATAGATCATATGTTTAAATTAGATGTTTTAGAGACGTATCTTGAAAAATATCCCGAAGATGTTGGTAAGTGGATAGAGCATTTAGGCGAAAAGATGGAATTAATTCATGGGAAACAATTATATAGAAAACCAAGTGAAGATGATATTCCAAAAAATGTATTGATGCCTGAGATTGATAGTGAATTACCAGAAAACGTTCTAGTAAATCCTGAATCTGGCTGCATACAATGTAAAAGGACTTGGGAAAGTACTGCAATCTACCCAACAACAACACTCTTATGTGGTCACAAATATCACACCGAGTGTTATTTTTGGCTATCCTATAATGATCATGATAGATGCATATATGATGGATGTAATTATGCAATATGGGAGCATATTAGAAGTATCGAACGTAAAAGAAAGACCTCTAAAACTGATACAACAACCGTCTTAGTTAATGCAGTTCGCAAGACTGCAGATTTTAAAAAGGATATAAAAACCTTTAATTCTTATATTAGAATGGTGAGTAATAATATTTCAGCATTTAATAGGGCCCAAACAAGAATAAAGAGGGAATTAATAGAGCGAAATAAATATAATATACAGGCTATTCAAAATGATATCGATCAGTCAGTAAAAGATATTAAAACTATACCAGAATTTAGTGAAACCAAAAAGATTGTTAATAGATTTAGAAAATTTGAAAGAGGGTTTTATCATAAATATCATTTGGATTTACGGGATTTAATCATCCATAAAATGGTAAATAGTATGGCTTGGAAGACGCGGTATATATTACAAAGACATGGAACACTTTCTCCTAGTAGATATAAATTTGGAATCCGTATTTATCCTGGAAGTAAATCTTGGGTCTAAATCGGTTCACCTATTAACATGTAGATATGGATATTACGATACTTACTCTAGCGATTGGTGTAGATTACAAGAAATCGCTAGAAAAAGCCTTTGAATCTAAGCGGCAATATGCAGCAAAGCATGGTTATAAATATGTTCAGGCTGGTGAGGAATGGTGGGACAGACGGAGGCCGACAGCGTGGTCAAAGGTCCCGTTTATTATTGATCAGCTATCTAAACTTCCTGAAGGCGCCATAGTATGGCAAAGTGATGCGGATGTTCTCATAACAAATCAGAATCTTAAACTTGAAGACCATGTGCTGTCAATGCTACCTGCAAACAAGGATATGCTTTTAATTTATGATGCATGTGAGCACTTGAATAGCGGTAATATCTTGATGAGAAATACAGCGTGGTGTAGAGATTATTGGCGGAGAGTAAATGAGCGGACTGATTGCACGTATCATATTTGGTGGGAGAATAAGGCAATGATTGATTTAATAGATGAAAATCAGAATGATAAGGATCATATTTATATAAGCAATCAACATAAAAAGTTCAATGCTTATGTAATGGGTCTTCCTGGTCAGCCCTTATGGGAACCTGACGATTTTCTAGTACATTTTGCTGGCGTTTATAAACATGACAAAATACGTGATTTAATAGATTCTATTCAGAAGGGGCAAATACCTAGACTTGATATGTATAATCCTTAGGACTCAATCTTACCTGCTAATTCTTGACGCCCTCTAATCTGCTCGACTTCAATCTCTTTTACACGGGCAAACCCCTTTTGTCTTAAATGTTCTCTAAATGCTCTGTCGCCTATGATTCTGCGGATTGATTGACACCATGCATCAATATCATCACGTTGGCATTGAATGCCTGCACCTCCAACACATTCTACTAAACCACCCGCTTCACTGTGAATAACTGGAATACCAGACGCCATAGCTTCAACGGCTGTGCGTCCCCAAGTTTCATTCTTTGATGGCATGATTAAGATTCCAGTCTTTCTTAATACAACATTTATATCTTTTTGATTTTCCATATATGTTAGATTTTTTGTAACGGATTTCTCAATAATTTGATTACTGTATCCACCTCTTATTCCTAAGAATTGTACATCTGGCATTTTTTTAGCAATCTCTACTAATATTTCTCCACCCTTGTTTTGATTACAGTTTATTAAAGTAACCACGTCATTTTGCATGGTAAATTGTGTATTAAGTCTTAATTTACTTGTATCTACATAAGGGACCATTCTCATATTATCATAAAAACTTGGTAACATATCTTGAGTTGTTTTGCTGTTATATACTATTATAATTGGAAAATTAACCTTTTGCTGTAATAGCCAAGGATAACTATTTATCATATGAATAAATATATATGTTTTTTTATTTCTTAATTTAACAATTTCCATATTTTCATGACCACTACCCATCTGAAATAAAACTATATCTGTATTTATTATATTTTCTCTACATTTAACATTGGCTGGATCATATTTATAGATTGGAAACCCATCATAATGCAACACTTTATGTGTTTTAACATATATAGAGACATGATGACCACGAGATCTTAGATATTTTATAGTTTCATATGCAGATAATTCAGACCCTGCGACGGTAATAGGTAGGAAGCTATCACACATAAGTATGATATTTTTAGGATTGGATGTTTTTACGGTTACCTCCTTTGTTATAGGCAATGGTATAGTTTCCTTATAGGGTATTTGCTGGTGTTTATAGAGGGGTGCTAAAACAATACATAATAATGCAAAGGCCACAAGGACCAGAAGGTTCCTGGACATTCTAATGAATGCTACTTTTTTTGTTGCCCATTAGTATAATGGCTCAGACACAAAATGTTCCTGCAGTTGGTTCAAAGGCAATGGTTTGGCATGGAAATGCTAAACACACTCCCGGAGGTTTGACGCGTAAGGATTTAATGAAGACCAAGAAGGGGCGTATTGTTAGCCGAAAGAAGCATGCGATTGGGAGAAAGCGTATTCAGACTTTGCGTAAGTTAGGATACAAGCCAAAGAAGGGCACGTTTAAGCTCTTCCGTAAGTAAATTATTTATAAGGAGTCACCAAGTCGTTCTGTAATTGTTCTTAGAATGGCTCGCAAATCGGATAAGTGAAGTCTTAGGGCTCCATTGATTTCCGGGTAAAACCACATTGAACTATATTCAGGTATTTGGCTATTTATGCCATTGGTTGTAGAGCGCGAATCATTCAACGACAAACATAGACTTGCACCGGCTGCTCGTAGTTCTCGATAAAGGCTACGAAGATCCAGTGATTTAATTGAATGATTTACTTGAGGGCTTAATGCAGACGGTATTTTTATGAATTGTGCTTCAGTAATTGTGTCTAATTTTGGAAAAAATACTGCATTTGGTGACCATTGTATCTGAACTTGTTTACTCGTATCATCAGGTATATTGCATAATGATACACATGTGGAAGGTGGCTGTAATTGACTGCATTTATTCCAGAATGCTGGGGGTACGGCACACTTGGGTGTTGATACAATTAGAATTGGCTTCTTAAGATGAGGTAAAATGGAAAGCACTAAACTCCAATCTGCTGACACTTCAGGCATAAATGTGTTATCCCAAGAATGTGCTAATAACCAAGCTTTCGACTCCTGTTTTGATGTTAATAGGATACACGTCTGAAAGGCGGTGCTTCCGGTTAAGATTTGATCTTGAAATCCATTCGGAAGCGCACATATATCTGAAGGTATGAACCATTGGCTAAGTTTTCCCCGTAGATTTCCATCGAAGGCTTCCAGTGATATAGAACTCATCTAGTTCATTAGAATCCATTATTCATACTAAAAAAACGTGCCATCTATTAAGATGAACGAGGTAACAAAGGTTGTATTATTTGCTGTCGGAATAGCAATATTAGATTTGCCTTGGCTCTTATTACAGAGTTCTTGGGTACAAGAGTTTGTTAGAGAAATTCAAGGTGGTCGCTCAATGAATGTGCGACTTTGGGCGGCAGTACCAGTATATATAGCTCTAGGATATTTACTAACTCAGCAGATCTCAGCACCTCGAGCTGCTTTGGCTGGAATGGCAGTCTATGCAGTATATGACTTTACACAGCTTCTTACATTTGATAAATATCCATTGCAATTTGCAGTAGTCGATACTCTATGGGGAGGTCTTCTAATGTCATTTAGCTGGTGGTTAGCTCATCGGCTAGGACTGTTATCTGCTGATAAATGAGGCTTATCAAGCTCAACACATCTAAGATAGTGCTTACGACATAGAGACACATATATATCACCACCACCAACATGAACCGTATCGGTTGAAGTAGTTGCGCAATAACTAAAGAGAGCCGGAGTACCATCGGCACAAAGCTTACATAGAGATGTCAGCTTTGTTACGCGATCCGCAATAGGGATGAGTTGGAGAATCTCACCGAATGGCTTTCTAAATCTGTCTCCATCAAGCCCTGCAACAATTACATTCTTATTGTCAGTTTCAACTGCATATAGTACAAATTTATACAAATCTGGAAAGAATTGACCCTCTTCAATAATAATAAGTTTTGCGTCATGATAGTCTTTCGTGAATAGGTGAATTGCCAATGACTCGGTTCTATGTGCTGGAACCTTTGTTCCATCATGTGTATGCATGAAATCCTCTGAACCTTGGCGATTATCAAGAATAGGCTTATATGCAATACACTTAATACTTAGAGCTTCGTGTCTCCGAATAATGGATTGGAGTGCACTTGTTTTACCTGCAAACATTGGACCGAGAATTAATTCAAGACTCATTGTGTTTAATTAATGTATGGATGGATCAGTCATTTTTTACACCGCATAAAAATTGAGACATAATTATACTAATCCAAAAGTATGGAGTCAATATTAAAAGGTCTAGCATCTGTATTTATTGCATATACTGCACATTATAGTAGCGTGAAGGTATATAATTATATATGTGTTCCTGATGGATTCATGGGATATATGACAGGTATTGTTTCTATGGGTAGCCCTGTATGTTCTATGGGAGTTCATATTATAAGCTCTACACAGTCATTCTATTCATCTGTGATTTTAATGGCCATGTCAAGATTAGTAGTAGATAATATTATACCGTCTAAAGAGGCTTAAATATCATATAAAAATACTATATAATGATTACTATTGTGGGCACGTGGATTAATCATCCTGAAGTCTTAAAGATTCATCGAGACCTCTGGGTAAAAGCTTTTTCGAGTGAGAATGTGCGATATGTAGCTTATATTGATGCTAAGAATCACGGGGATTTTTCTAATTTTAATGATACATCTGTTAAACAGCAGCTAATACGTGTCTGTGAAGATAATGCAATTGACTATATATTAGTTCCTCAAGACTGTCATAAAAAACGTAGTAAGATCTTTACGAATTGCCAACTTGAATCTGACCAGAGTCCTTCTGGCAGGGATGCTCTTGTATGTCAATATGCATGGAATACGGAAGTTTTAGAGCGTGGCGTTAAAAGATTGGCGCTCGTTCAAAGTGATATTTTTCCCTATAGACAATTTACTTGGGCGAATATAACTAGGTCGACTGATTTCTATTATAAGCCACAAGTGCGCAACGAGAATGGAAAGAGTATTACCTACGCTTGGGAAGGTCTATGTTTATTCAATATGGATTCATGGTCAGATGAAATGAAAAAGGCTGTTGATTTTCAGCATGGGTTCTTTAATGGCGTCTATACTGATACTGGTGGGGGGCTTTGTAAGATACTTACTATGCTACCTGACTATAGAAAATTTGGCTGGGGTGGTCAGGATAGTGGTCAATGGACTTCTGAGAGTGCAATACCTACTGTGCCTTTTTGGATCATGGAGCATCTAAAAAATGATCCACGCAACAAAATTCAGGACGGCATAATAACATATTATAGTGAATTACAAGATGATAGATGTTTCCATTTACGAGCCGGTGGAAATTGGGATAATGCAGGAAAGGAGATTCATGATGAAAGGTATTCAAGGTTTTTGTCGTACCTAGCTGAGGCAATGCATGATGGGACAGTCTTTTTAGATTAACAAAACCTCCTTCAATTGACCTGTTAAATATTCATGCACATTCATTCCCTCTTTTAGCCAGTTCCCTCCAGCTCTATAGTGTAAAAATACATTATCGTATATTTCACAAAAATACTTATCATTTGTATTTCTTATATCATTATTTAGAAATTCGATTAGTTGTATATTCCCTTTTAAGTTTTCTGGTAAATTGGAGCTTTCCCATGTACCAGAAGATAGGTGCTTTATAAAATATACTTTATCAGTATGCACTGATTTATTTACATCTTGTACTTCATCCGTAGTTGGAATCATTGATGTGCCCATTTGCTTATTTAGCCATCCTTCCATCTTTCCACCGCTATCACAGCCTTCATATAAACTCCAATCTAACATATCAATATTCTGCACCCTTGTAAAATCCAAATAGCATAATCCTGGCCAGAAGTAATTTATCTTAGGACTATCTCTAGACTGTAAAACAATTGCACATTCATATTGAGCATATTTATTAATATCAAAATCGTCAATTAAAAACATATCACTATCCAATAATAAATATTTGTCTGGATTGTCTATTTGATATTTTAGCACATGTTTATTGAATGTATCTGCATGTCTCTCAGACATATCCATACCTTTATGATGTTCATTTGGTATATTTATACACTGAATCTTTAACTTTTTACATATATCTTCAATTTGTTCTCGTATTGTATAATCGCCACCGTTTGTAAAATCTGGATAGCCTTTTGCATCATTAAAAACAATAAATTCATAGTCACCCTTGAAGAACTTCTTTAATGTATGATATTGCATCTGGATGAAATCAACATTATTAACAACAGATGTAATGATTTTCATTATTTTATTTATTGCCGCTAATCTTTATATTGTTCCTAATGCCTTTCAGACCCAAAGCGACCTGCTGCTTGAGTTCAGCCCTCTTAATAAGTATCACAATCTCATTCATACCATGATTACTAGCATATGCAGCAGGAGTATCTCCATTTTGGTCTAGAATTTTGAAGTTAGGTCCTGCTTTAATTATTTCTAAGAGGCAACGCTTTCTCTGATCTGCTGGGAATGAACTATACATGCTAATTGCATAATGAATAAGTGGCCTACTATGTGATACATCATTGATATCTGCTTTGTAAGCTGCCAAGATGCCAATGGCCTCGTGATTTCCTGTGAGAATTGCCTGTCTAAGAGGTGTGTCATTTGCTTGGTCTAGAATATTAATATTCGCACCGCCAGCACATAATGCTTTAAGACAATCATTATACCCTTCTGAAACAGCCCATTGCACTGGAAAGTCCTGATTCATATCAGCCCCAGCCTTAGCCAAGACTTTTATCATATTTGCTTGTTTGTAATATGTCGCATAAAATACGGAATCTGCGGGAGGCTGAGCGATTGTTAAAAGGTATTTAAGAACGGCAATATTGCGGCCTCTAATTGCAGATTCAAAGACATCATTGGTAATGACGGCCCCTGCAGCAAATAGCTTCTTTACTATGTCAAGGTGGCCATTTTCAGCCGCATATGTAATGGGCATCATACCAACCTTATCAGGAAGATTCACATCAGCTCCCCTAAGAATAAGTTCTTTAACAATTTCAATATGACCGTTGGCTGAAGATAGGGTTAGTGGCATAAAACCGTATATATTACTTTTCTGATTGATATCAGCACCGGCATCCATGAGAACTTTCATGACATCAAGATGATGAGTCCATCCATTACGAGCACAGACGAGAAGGCCACTCCAGCCAGCAGCATCTTTAACATCTGGTTTTGCTCCATCAGCAATAAGCTCACGAATACGGGCAACTGCGTTATATTTATTAAGGAGCTGCTTATGCCATTCTACACCTTTAAAATCATAATACTGACCATTCTCACAGATAATTTGAATACGGGATTTCTTATCTGGTCCGTATAGTAAATTTGCACCATGTGGTGACCAGAATTCTCTATTTGTCCAAGCAGCAGTGTCTACACCGAGATATGAACGCATATCTTCGGTGTAGCCATTCCAAGAGCAGAAGTGAGCGACATCATATAGGGTTGGCATTTGGGATAATACATTTCTAGTGGTTGGCCTTGTTCAATTTTTTACTAGTTTATTATATTCTTCCTCAAGTGCGGTATAAATATCAATATCACTTATTTCATTATATTTATCAATTTCTTCTTTTCTGAATGTTCCACCCTTTAGTTTGAGATAAGCAGCAGTTGGAAAATTCTTATAGATAAGAGCAGTTTCCATGAAACTCTGTAGATATCCACAATCCACTTTAAGACCATTTAGAATTATTGTATCTATCATTTCCTTGTAGTTTGGCACAGGATATCTAGCAACTATCTCAAGTATAAGATCTCCATCATGCCTACCCGTACATGTGATATCAAATACATCATAAAACTGTAATATACCTATACCATATAGGACCTGTATAATCTTATAATTGCCTTCTTTAACATATTTAATTATACGTTGTTCAAAAACACAAGATTCCATAGTATATAATAGGATTGTAAATATTTAGGCCCATCTTATTTATATAAAGGGGTTATGAGACCATTGAAAAAGACCTTGACGCTGTCTAGGACGACACTCTAGATCTCCTGGCTTACAATTCGCCTTAATCTGTCCAGCGTGTCGTGTAAAGGCCTTCCAGCGTTTAATTTGAACTGCATCTAGTTCTGGAATTCTGCGTCCCATCCAGTAACGGCAATACCATTGAAACCATCCACGCTCATCTGGATTGATCTTGGAATCTGATAGCTCAGGATGCTGACCCTTCTTAGTGCCACCAGGAAGCCAGCCAGATTCTGTCCAGAATTTTATGGGCTGTCTGGAATCTACACCAAATAAATTGACTGAGACATCTGGCCCTTCGGGTCTGAGTTTTCCAGCGAGTATAGCGTTCCAATACCATTCTGCAGGAAATTCCAAAAGGCAGTCATTCAGATATTTCCCTTCGAAGACACCCATAGCTAACATTTCACCGGGTGTTGCGTAAGGTTTGAAATCTGCTGCAAAGTTTGTTCCAGGATTTGCTTCCAATTTATAAGAGTATTTCTTTACCATTTTATTGGAGACCTTTATAGTCTGACCTGCCTTGAATGATTCGAGTGGTCTTCCTCGTGACTCGAGAATTTTAGTCATATCTGCAACAGTCTTGATTTTTGCTATAGACATCCCTTCTATTTATTAAAATATTATATTAGTATATTTATAGAAGGATGAACGCGCTAAAAATACGAGTTCCTAAAGCTAACTCTAGCAATATGTATATATCACCACCACCCAATGTTTCCTTAGGCGGAATCTCAGTTACACCTTCTCCAACTGGAACCTCCTTATTAACTCCATCACCTATGGGCAACTTAAATAAAGGGTTTAGAAATGCTCCCGTAAATGTAAATGAAAGAGTTAGTTTTCCTCCCATGCAATCAAGAATTAGACGTGGTGGAACTAAAAAGCGTAAAAATAAGAGTAAGTCTAAATCAAGAAAGAATCGCAAATAAAAGGCTGGCGTGTACTGCAGTAAAAAATGAACCTATAAGTCTAATAGTTTCATGTATGGACAAATTACCTCTACCAAAGACTCATGAGCTTACGAAGGAGGAAAAGGCCTTTGTAAAATCACTTGATACTAAGCATCAGGAATTGCATAAGATTGCAATTCAATGGCTTGAGACATCCTATCGTCCGGAGTGGTCGCACATGTGGCAAAAAAAAGCTTAAACCGTTCCCTCATAAGTACCTTAGATTCAAACAATTAATGGTGAAAACTTTTTTCACTGGTATATTTATTGATACCACGCTGAAAAATCTCCGGCAGCTTATTTCAACCTTTCCTAAGGATATTGGGTCAGTTTCAGTTCTCAGTCATTCTCGTATCGAGTCACAGATTTCAAGATGGTCTCGTTCTTTACCAACCGTTATACCACACTATGCAGTGAAGTGTAATCCTGAACCAAAGCTTCTTCATCACTTATTTAATAATACAGTCAAATTTGACTGTGCGAGTTTGAGTGAAGTGTATGCAGTAAAGAAGCTTAGTGGATTTGATAGTTGCCAAGATAAATCCAATATTATTTATGCTCATCCAATGAAGTCTGAATATGATATTAAGACCATTAATTCCCTCAATATCGAGACAACAGTGGTTGATTCGGTTGAGGAGTGTGAAAAACTGAGTGAAGCTAAATGGGCAGGTTCAGCCTTATTAAGATTGGCAGTATCTGATTCTGAAAGTAAAATGCCCTTTTCATCAAAATTCGGTGCATCTTTAAAGGAACTCCATAGTATTGCTAAGCTAAGTAAGATTCCAATTTCAGGTGTATCATTCCATGTTGGATCTGGATGTAATAATCCAAATCAATACAAGGATGCAATTGAGTATGCTGCAGTTGAAGGCTTTGCAGTCTTAAGAATGAGTGGGCATAATCCAAAGGTCATTGATATTGGTGGCGGGTATCCATCTAATCCTAAAGAGTTTGCACCGATTGCGAAATCCATTTCGGAAGCTCTTGAACTCCATGTGCCTAGAAATAGATCGGTGATTGCAGAGCCTGGTCGGTATATGGGTCAGCCGTCTCATGATCTTTTTGTGCGTATAATTGCTAAGAAACCGGCTATAAATGGTAAGGGGTGGAGATATGTGATTGATGAGTCGGTGTATGGGCATTTTTCATGTATTCCATTTGATTACCAAAAGCCTGCTTGGGTACATATACCAAATGGAGCAGACTCAGATAATAGGAAGGAGGAGAGTGTTTTATTTGGGAGGACATGTGATAGTTTGGATTTAATTGCAAAGGGTCCTATGGAAATTATGAATGTTGGAGACTGGCTTTATTTTCCTTTGATGGGCGCTTATACATCTGCAACTGCATCTGAATTCAATGGATTTCCTAAACCTACTTTAATCGTTGATACTGAAAATCTTTTACCGAATGTGGATGACGCATGGACAATGTATGACTCTATACACAAATCGAGACCTTTAACATATTCAAATACCGTCAAGGCAATTTAAATTTCGCAATTTACATGTATTCCTAATCTAGTTAAAAATTCAGTCTGAACACCGAAAATATAATGTAATAATTCACCAAGAATAAACCATATTGCAAATGATTTAAAAATGTTAATATTATAAATATATGATGTTATAATTGCCACAATGACTGTAGCAATCATATCATTTCGAGCGAATCCCATAATTCTTGGTTTATGAACTCCTTCCTTCGGAATCCCTAAGATTGTAGAATATGGGCACTTGGACATCTATATTGACTTTATAAAAATTGAACAACTTGTTTATTTACTATAAAGTATATAAACGAGATGGATATTTCAGCACACTATGTTTCTGATTCTGATAGTGGATCTAGAATGCGCAAGGCAGCTTTGAGATTAAAGGGTCATACTAGGGAAGATCAAGAGCCAACGCATATAATTTTCCTTCTTGATACGAGTGGTAGCATGGATGAAGATGATAAGTTGGCTACATGTAAAAAGTCGCTTTCATTTGTCTTGGAACTTATGCGTGATACAGATGCAGCAAGTATTGTAGGATTCGATGATAATGCAAATGTAATTATAAAGTGTATGGAAACAACACCAGAGAATAAGGTCCGTATTTTATCACGGATCGACTCTATTGTTACGGGTGGTTGCACAAATATGTCAGCTGGTCTGATTGAAGCCAGATCATTAATTGAGCCAGAGACTTCTCTTAGAAAGCAGGGTATTGTTCTCTTAACTGATGGTGTAGCAAATCTCGGAGTATGGGAACCTGAGAAACTATTTGAGGTTGTAAGAAGTGTTATAGGTAGTCGGGATAGTCTAACTGTAAATACGGTTGGCTATGGACTCACTCACAATATTGATCTATTATCTAAAATTTCTGACTGGACAAATGGTACATATTCCGTTGTGAATAGTTTAGAACATGTTGCGACAGTCTTTGGTTCTATTCTTGGTTCTATGGTTTCAACAACTGCTCAAACAGTGAAGCTGCTTTTACCACCCAATTGTAAAATGATTACGAAACTCCCTTCTGAGACGAAACATACAAATACAATTGTAAGAGTGGGAGATATTCAGTCTGAAGTCAGCCAGATCATCTTATTCGAAGTAGATACTGAGGTGAATTTACCATTTCAAGTCAGTGGGTACAACCTTCTCAATCACACATTGATTGAAGAGTTAGTGCATATTGGACCAGTCCCAGATATGTCTGATGAGG
>Ga0214919_10009001_pt1 | contig 12959 bp, 9 predicted proteins | sample LL1503_MetaG_FD_177994 | JGI IMG/M metagenome (GOLD analysis project Ga0214919, IMG submission 177994) | Freshwater microbial communities from Lake Lanier, Atlanta, Georgia, United States - LL-1503 | ecosystem: Environmental > Aquatic > Freshwater > Lake | place: USA: Georgia | collected 2015-03-15
TCAACAAGAACCTTGTGTGAGAGCGGATCGTCTGCATCAATGGGCACAAGGCGCCCTTCAGCCTTAGAGACAATCTTTTGCGTCACGATCAATACGTCGTTGTCGCGCAATGGGCCATTCGGTTCTGCGGAGCACGCTTCGACGATGATGTCGCCCAGTTGTTGACCAGGAACTATTTCACCTATTCCTTCAACGCTCCATGCCATGAGTCGTGCCATTAGTGGTCTCCTTTATTCGAAGGTGCATTAATTGCAATGCGTGCGAGAGATGCTGCAACACCAGGTTTCGACATAATGGTGTCAGTAGTGATGCAACGCATTCCTTCGCGCTCAACCGCAGACGCAAGATGTTCGTCCTGTGAATCGATGATCAATGTGCCACAGATCGGTGCGTAGATGCGAGCGACACCAACAACGGTGGGTTCATGGCCAAGTTCCACCAGCATTCTGTCGGCAGGTCCCTTCAGGGCAGCTCCGGCAACGATGGGGGAAATTGCAACAACACTGTCACGACGCGCAGTAAGGGCCGCATCAACGCCAGCCAATGCTCGGATAGGCGCAATGGACACGATGGGGTTCGACGGCGCAATCACAATTGTGTCTGCACGTGTGAGAAGTGAGTAATCAATAAATGTGGCTGACTCTGCTCCGACAAATTCAACACGTGTTACGGGAACATTGTGTTGAAGACGTACGAAGTATTCCTGGAAGGGAACAGGGCCATCTTCAAGGTGCACAATTGTGCGCACTGGATCATTCGACATGGGGACCACAGCTACTGAAAGTCCAAATGCAATGCGAAGTTCGTCAGTAATTTGTTGAAGCGTTGCGCCTTCACGAACGCGAGCAGTTCTGTAAAAGTGCGTTGCAAGATCTGTATCGCCAAGGTTGAACCATCGTGGTGCGGCAGCAGACCCAGCAGGACGTACAGCATCAAATCGTTCGAGTGCGCCCATTGCTCGCCACGTTTCATCGCGTAGGCCCCATCCTCGTTCGGGGTCAATTGAGCCAGACATTGTGTAGATGACGGTGTCAATATCGGGAGAGATAGATAGCCCATGAAGTTCGGTGTCATCGCCAGTGTTCACCACGGCCACAACATCTGCTGGGTCGACCACTTGAATGAGTCCTGAGAGAAAACGGGCAGCTCCAACGCCCCCAGCCAGCACCATAATCATGAGTCAAGCGTAGGGGTTTGTTTCGCGGGAGGGTTCACCTGAACAAAAGGGCTGCGGTGGTACCGTTGTCAAGTCCGATTATCGATCAACGAGGTCCAGTTATGCCCCGCGCATTTATCACCGGTATCACCGGCCAAGACGGCCAGCACCTAGCTGAATTTCTTCATTCAAAGGGCTATCAAGTCTTTGGCATGATCAAGGGCCAAAACAACCCTCGTGCCCTGCAGATCCGAGATGAGTTCCCGTATGTCGAATTGGTACCTGGCGACTTAGCTGACCTCACCAGCCTTGTGAACGCCCTCGAATACGTGCAGCCAGATGAGGTCTACAACCTCGGTGCTATCTCTTTTGTTGCTATCTCATTTGGGCAGGCGGAACACACGTCAAATATCACTGGTCTTGGCGTGTTGCGCATGCTGGAAGCAATTCGCATGGTGGGCGGCACACAGAACAACAAGATTCGTTTTTACCAAGCCTCGTCATCAGAGATGTTTGGTCAAGTGCGTGAAGTGCCACAAACGGAACTCACTCCATTCCACCCACGTTCGCCGTATGGCTGCGCAAAGGTATTTGGCCATGACATCACCGTCAACTATCGCGAGAGCTACGGCATCTATGCATGCTCGGGCATTTTGTTCAACCATGAAGGCCCTCGTCGCGGACTTGAGTTCGTCACACGAAAGATTTCAAACACAGCAGCTCGTATCAAGTTGGGTGTTGAAAAAGAATTGGTTATGGGAAACCTTGATGCAAAACGCGACTGGGGTTACGCAGGCGACTACGTGCGTGCAATGTGGATGATGCTGCAGCAACCAGAACCAGACGACTATGTGGTTGCTACTGGCGAGACACACTCAATCGAAGAATTCCTCACTTTGGCGTTTGAAGAAGTTGGCCTTGATGATTGGCACAATTACGTGCGCCAAGACCCACGTTTCTTTCGTCCTGCAGAAGTTGACTTGTTGATTGGCGATCCCACTAAGACTCGCGACAAATTGGGATGGATTCCAGAAGTTGATTTCCCCACACTCGTCAAGATGATGGTGAAGAACGATATGGAAATCGAAACCGCTCGCTTGCGTAAGTAGTGGTTTATCCCTCTAGAGGGAAATCAAGAACGCCATCAATCATTGATTCGGCATCAGGAATTGCACCAGCGCTCATGCGTGCTCGCAATGCGTAGGAAAAGACTGCAAGCGCAACTGTTGAACCTGCCACAAGGCCAAGCTCAACGCGCAAGAACAAGTCATCTGATGCAAACGTTGTAACCACAAGAAAGCCGGCCATTGCTGATAGCCATCCAACAGCAACGTATCTGTGACCTTGTAACGCAATGACACCTTGCGACACGGCAAGCGCAAGCATGTACACCCCGCTTGCGAGCGCTAGCAATGTCAGTGTGCGTCGATCAAGACCCCCGTCGTACACCATCTTGAGAATTGGTGGTCCAAGGACAAATGAGCCAACAGTTCCGAGTACCGCAACGCCTGTAACAACTTTCAGAAGTAATGAAAATCCTTTACGAAATTCTGCAAGGTCACCTTTGGCTGCAAGTCGCGCAAGACGTGGCAGAAGTGCCGCTTGTACTGCTTGAAACAAGAACAGTGGAACGCGAGACAACAGAACTCCGTTACCAAACGCTGTCACTTTTTCAGCGTCGCTTGCATTGGCGAGGAAATCCACACCGAGCGGACCGGCGTTCACGAGTGCTGCAGCCATGATGGTTCCAAGCAATAACCAGCCGAGATTCGGTGTGATCTCTGCAAATGTTGCGGGTGGGCCATCATCGGTTTTTGTCTCCCCGCGAACAAACACAACACCGGCTGCAACAAAGGGTGAGACCGCAACAGCTAACGCATACGCGCCAACGTTTGTGACACCAAATTGCCAGAGCAATACGCACGTTGTGATGCGAACAAGACCATCGACTGCCATCACAGTGCCGTACGCGCCAAATCGGCCTGAACCTGAAGCAATACCGCGTGCCATGTGCATTGGCGCATACGCGCAGAAGGTAAGGATGAGTGCGAGCGTGACTACCCAATGCCCGTCGAACATGTCAGTAGTAAGCCACGATGATGAAGCAGCAACAACAACAATGAGAATTGCCGCAAGGCCAATTGTTAATGGCAACATCCGGCGCACCACTGGGCGGCCGCCTTGGCCGAGTGCACGACGATGGGCCAGTGCGCGTCCCAGTTCTTGCTCCACTGGCATAAAGAATCCGGGGACAAGCGCAAATGTGGTGAACCACAGCGCAACGATTGGTTTGAAGTCTTCTTTGCCGAGCGCAAGTTGGCCGACTTTGAAAAACGCATACGACGTAAAGCCGGAAACAAATAAACCGATGCCAACCGGAATCGTGCCTTCGGGAAGTGGGATTCGCGAAGTTTTTTCGGGGGCTACAGCATCTGACACGAAGAGAAGGCTACTTCTCTTGCCAGTGATCAAGCTGTAAGCGAATATGCGCGCTATTGAGCAGTGTTGTTGCGTGCCTTCATGGCATCAAACAACTCAACGCGGCGCACTTGCAGTTTTTGGAAACCAAGAACTGCGAATCCGACTGCGGTGTAGCCAATCTCAGTTGCTTGTTTCACAACAGGGTTGTCAAGAAGAGCTGAAGGGTTCAGGCGTGAGATATCGAGCGAAGTGAGGTCAATTGAGTGCAATGAAGGAAGAGTGATCTTTGACAAGTCAACTTTTGGAAGATGATCGATTCCGGGAATTGTGATGTGAGGAAGAGTGATGTGGGGGAACGAAATTTTGTTCATACACCAAGAGTACCCACTAGTGCTTACTTTTGCAAGCATCTAGCAAAGTCAGCGAGTAGAGGGAAATGAGGGGAGCCAACCCTGCTGCCCATGGGGTTCGCACCAGTGGCACTAGCCTCGCTACGGCGTGACAGAGCCTCAGGTTGTTTCTTCCCTACCCCCAGTGGTGGCCGTCATGGTCGTACACGAGAGGGGCGAATGGCTAGCAGAGTCCCTTCAGGGCCTCGCTGGCCAGAACTACAACGCCCTGCAAAGCCTCGTCCTCGTAACGGGGGTCGAAGACGACCCAATTTCTCGCGAGATCCTCGATGTCGTAGCCACCAATTTGCCAGCAGCAGTTGTGCGCTTCCTTGGTGGTAATCCAGGGTTTGGCGCTGCGTGCAATTCAGTTCTCAATCTTGTGGATGGCAACAGCGGCTTGTTTTGTTTTCTCCACGATGACGTTGCGCTTGCACCTGATGCAATCAGCCGCCTCGTAGAAGAGTTGTACCGATCAAATGCCGGAGCTGTCGGCCCGAAGCTTGTGTACTGGGACGACCCGCGCATGATTCAAAGTGTTGGTATCGCTGTTGACCGATTCGGAAATAGTTTGCCAATTGCAGATGATGGTGAATTGGATCAGGAACAACACGACGCAGTGCAAGACGTGTTCATTGTCTCGTCTGCGTGCATCATGGTACGAGCAGATCTCTTTGCCACTATTAATGGATTTAATCCCGATCTTCCAGGTGCAGGTGCTGATTTGGATTTGTGTTGGCGATTGCACGCAACCGCAGCCCGAGTGATGGTTGTTCCGAGCGCTATTGGTCGTCATCGCGAGAACTCGTCTCAATCAGTAAATAATCCTGACAATGTAGATCATTTTCTTGATAACGAAATAGTTCGCGTCCGAACTGTTGCATCCCTCACATCTGCTCAGCAATTGCTCGCCACTGTTGTGCAAATGGGGATTCTGACTACGGCTCGATTCTTCCTTCTCATTGCAACGGGTCGTGTTCGTCGAGCTCTAGATGAGATGCGCGCATTGTTGCTGTTGCCGTTTGGGGTAGTTGGAATTCGCGAACGACGTGATGCAATGTCTGGTCACCGTGCGGTGTCTGGTGATGAAGTACGCGCATTGCAACTTCCAGGAAATGCATATGTCGCAAATTTCATACGTCGTCGTGCGGCACAAGCAGGTCAAGCGCAATCACGCTCTGCGGGACAACTGCGAGAAGCTACACCGCGCAGTGCGTATGTTCTGTGGGGGATTCTCGCTGCAATCTTTGTGGTCGGTTCACGTCGACTGTTGTTAAACGGTGTCGTTGCAGTTGGTCAAATGGCACCTGTCACAGCGTCTATGGGTGAGTTAATTCGGTCGTATGCATCGGGCTGGTGGGCTGCAGGATTTGGGCAGGTGTCTGCTGCCCCAACAGGTTTTGCAATTCTTGCAACTAGTGCATTGACAACCTTCGGAAAGATGGGGCTCTTGCACACTCTGCTTGTGGTGCTGTTGCCGTTAGCTGGCTGGCTTGGCGTGTGGCGTTTTGCTTCAGTCTTAGGAACACGTGCAGCACGGATTGCAGCTACTGCTGCCTATGCCGCAGTGCCGTTGCCATATGCAGCCATTTCGTCTGGACGATGGGGCGCTTTGCTGATGTATGCGACCTTGCCATGGATGGTGCATTTGTTGCGCATGTTGGTGGGGCATGCAGATCTTGACGAGGGATTGACAGAAGAATTAATGGCAGTCGCTCCGGCTGCCTTGTGGCGCAAGTGGTTTGCGTGTCTTGTGTTGTTGATGGGAACAGTCATTGCTTTTGAACCGTCAGTCGTTCTCATTGTTCCGCTCGTTGCACTCATTTTTACTGTGGTCAGTGTCGTGCACGGCACGCAAGTGAAGTGGGCGACTCGTTGGGTTGTGGTCACCGCTGCAGTTGTTGTATCGGGAGCGGTTCTTAATCTTCCGTGGGCTGGCACATACATTCGTTCTGGTTGGTGGGAAGCAATTACTGGTGCACCTGTTGAATCTGGTCGCAATATGGGTCTGATCGGACTAGCAACATTCAATGTGGGTGGCTTTGTGTTGTCGTCTGTCACTGTCACGTTGTATGCAGTTGTGATTGGTGCGGTGTTGCTCGTTCACGGAGTTCGCTCTGGTTGGGTATTGCGCGGTGCAAGCCTCGTTGCATTTGGTCTCGCAGTGGCAATGCTTGATGATTCTGCATTGCTTCCAGTTCATCTTCCCGAACCAGCAATTTTGCTCGTTCCTGTTGCTTTCGGAATTGCAATTTGTGCCGGCGCAATGGGTGCAGCCCTCGTTGTTGATTTGCGACGTGCGCGGTTTGGATGGCGCCAACCAATCAGTGCAATTGTTGCGCTCGCGTTTGCTATTGGCCTTGTTCCCGTTTCAGTGAATGCATTGAACGGCAGATGGAGTCAACCATCACTCGCTCTGCCGCAACTCTTGGCGCAGTTGCCCGATGCGCAAACGTCAGGAGAGTACCGCACTATGTTCATCGGCGATGCACGAGTATTGCCAGGTGCTCCATTGAATTTTGGTTGGGGCATTTCATATTCGGTGGTCAACGGCGCAGCTCCGACGCTCGAAGAAATTTGGGAAACCCCTCCTACACGTGCGCGTGACAATGCTGTTGCTGCTTTGTACGGAATCGTGCGTGGCCAGACTGCTCGGGCGGGACGGTTGCTCGCACCGTTATCAGTTCGATTCATTGTTGTTCCGATCATCGATGGTGGGCTGTCCACGCGCAGTGACCCAATCGCTGCGCCACGTGGACTTGTTGATTCGTTGTCGCGACAACTCGATTTGCGGCGTCTCTATGCGTCTCCCGATCTTGTGATCTTTGAAAATGCATCATGGGTGCCCGTGCGGTCAATGTTGACTGCATCAGGTGCGGCCAGCAGTCGGCTGGCAGGCGCCACATCAATGATTGCCACTGACATCTCTGGCGCAATTGCGCTTCCGACCCAGTCACGGCCAGAAGGCGCAATCGAGGCCGATGTAAAACCAGGCACGGTTCATCTCTCGGTTCCATTCAGTACTCACTGGAAGCTCACTATGAATGGAAATAAAATTGAGGCACGTCCGGCTTTTGGTTTGACTAATGCATACGACGTTGCAGAGGCAGGCCATATTCGATTGGCATTTGAATCGAGCTTCGTGCATTCGCTGGCAGTACTGCTGCAATTTGCTGCGTGGTGCGTGGTGGCATTTTTTGCTCTTGTTCGCCCACGTCGTCGGTCACGGAGAAATTCTTCTGTTACTTCTGCACTTGACACTCCGGTGATGAGATTCGTGAGTGAGGAATCATCATGAAGTTGATTCGTCGAGTGGTTGCGTTTGTGCTTCTCTGTGCGGTGAGTGCAGTAGTGGTGATTGTTGACCGTCATTCAGGAAAACAATCAGTGGGAGCATCCTCTGCAATCGTTGAATTTGCAGGCTTCCCTCAAGCATCAGACGGAACTCGAATCAGTACATCTTGGTTTTGTCCTGGTGCTGCTGCTGGCGACGGAATTAGTAGTGCATCGGTAGTCATCGTGAACCCAAGCGACAGCGACATCACCGCCACGGTTAACTATCTCAGTGATGCACCAGCTGATGCAGAAACAATTACTGTTGTCGCGCGTTCACGAAAAGAAGTTGATGTGCTTCGCGGCAAAACGGTGGGAGTCGTTGTTCCGGTTGTCGAAATTATTGGTTCATTTGGTTCAGTAGAACAGGAATTGATGTATGCAGCCGGTGACGTGACCTCGCAGTGTGTCTCACAAACTTCGAGCACCTGGTATTTCGCTGACGGATTCACAGCAGAAGGTTCAACACAGCGTTTAGTGCTGACAAATCCATTTCCTGAAAGCGCAGTAGTGAATGTGTCGTATACGACCACAAATGGTCGCAGAACTCCCGCTTCGCTACAGGGAATTATTCTGGATGCGCGTTCGTCTCGCAGTATTTCGCTGGCCGATGCTGGCGCCCAGAACGAAGCGCGACTAGCAGTTGAGGTCGTAGCATCAACAGGTCAAATCATTGCATCGCGGATTCAGCACTACTTGGGTGCAGGACGACTCGGATACTCCACCACGGTCGGTACTCCGGTGGCTTTGCGTGATTGGTGGTTTACCTCTGGTCGCACTGGCGCAATGGTGTCTGAATTATTGATGGTGTTTAACCCGTCAGATTCGCCTGCACAAGTGAACGTGTCGTTTTTTGGTGCAGGAATTACAAACGGACTCGCAATTGACCAAACATCCACTGCCGCGGCGCCATCAACAGCGATTGATATCCCTGCCGGTGCGATTGTTGCCATCAACACAGATGCCATTGCAGATTTACCAAAGGGAGATCATGCAATGGTGGTGTCTGCTGTAAATGATGTTCCAGTAGTTGTGGAACATGTTTTGAGCCAGAGTGTTGGCGGAAGCTCTTTTACAGCTATTACAAACGGGATTCCTGGCGGCTTGGTTTCTCAGAAGTGGCGAATTCCAAGCGGCTTGCTAAACGGAGCTCGTAATGCATTATCGGTAGTGAACACAACTGGAGTTGACGGAACTTTTACAGTTTCAGCTAGCGGTCCTGGCGGTGAGGTGGAATTACCACTGCTTGTTGATGTCGCACTTGGTGCGGCATCTGTCATCAGCATTGACGTACCCGCTGATGTTAAAGACGGGGAAGTAACAATTACTGCAACTGTTCCAGTTGTAGTACAACGGCGCACCACACGTGGTCATGGGTTAGTCGGTTTCGGAATAGTGGGGGCACTTCCCATAAGGTCTCGGTAATGGTTCGGATACTCACAGTCGGTGGCGCAATGATTGTCGCTCTTGTGGTGTCATGGTTCTTACGTCGTCGCCAGATCGATGCACCAACACAGGGTGGATTCGAATTACCAGTGCAACTAGACCGCAATGACTTTGCCTCGCCCGAGACGCCGTGGATAGTGGTTGTCTTTACCTCGGCAACATGTGGCACTTGCAATGACGTGGCTACAAAGGCGGAAGTTTTATCGTCACATGATGTCGCAGTGGTGCGAGTTGACTACACCACTGATCCACAGATGCATGCTCGTTACAAGATTGAAGCTGTGCCAACGCTGGTCGTTGCAGATGCAGCAGGAGTTGTGAGAACAGGGTTCTTAGGACCTGTCAAAGCGCAAGACTTATGGGCAGCAGTAGCTGAATGTCGTGAACCAGGCAGTTCGCCTGGCCCATGCCAGGGGCACGGACATTAAGCCTGAACGTCGCTTGTTGCTGGTGCATCAAGACCTTGTTGCACCAGACGACCAACGGTTGGTCCGTCAATAGTTTCTTCAATAAGAAGCGCCTCGGCAACAAGTTCAAGTCCACGGCGATGACGTGTGAGAACTTCGTGAGCACGTACTTCTTGTTCGAGCAAGATGCGTGCGATTTCGTTGTCGACAAGTTGTGCTGTGGAGTCACTGTATTCGCGGCCACTAGTCATGAGATCTTCCCCCAAGAACACTTGTTGATTTCCGGTCCATGCCATGGGCCCGATCTTGTCTGACATGCCCCATTCGCGCACCATGCGGCGCGCAATTCCGGTTGCTTGTTCCAGGTCGTTTGCAGCACCGCTGTTGAGATGACCGAAAATGATCTTCTCTGCAACGCGTCCGCCCATTGCTTTGCAGATCAGGTCTTCAAAGAACTCACGTGAATATGTATGGCGTTCTTCAGGCAAAGTCCAGGTGACACCAAGTGCCATTCCGCGAGGAAGGATGGTGACTTTGTGCAAGGGATCAGAGTGGGGAAGCACTACAGCCAATACTGCGTGTCCACCTTCGTGGTACGCAGTGGCGCGCTTTTCCTCAGGGTTTAGTACCAGAGATTCACGGCGTGCGCCCATAACAACACGATCACGAGCATTTTCAAAGTCGATGCGTTCAATAGCAAGTGACTCTCGACGAACAGCAAAGAGAGCTGCTTCGTTCACAAGGTTTGCAAGATCAGCGCCGCTCATTCCGGGAGTAGCACGGGCCATTGTCTCGAGGTCGACGTCAGTACCCATGCGCTTGTCGCGTGAGTGCACCTTCAAGATTGCAAGACGCTCTTCAAACTCAGGAAGAGGGACAATGATCTGTCGGTCAAAACGTCCTGGACGAAGAAGTGCAGTGTCGAGAACGTCTGGGCGGTTTGTTGCCGCAAGAATCACGATGCCTTCGGTGGCTTCAAAGCCGTCCATCTCTGACAACAATTGGTTCAGGGTTTGTTCGCGTTCGTCATGACCGCCACCAAGTCCTGCTCCACGCTTACGCCCGATGGAATCGATTTCGTCGATGAAGATAATTGCTTTACCTAGTTTCTTTGCTTGTGCAAAGAGGTCTCGTACGCGGCTCGCGCCAACGCCGACAAACATTTCCATGAAGTCTGAACCGGTAACTGAAAGGAATCCGACTCCTGCTTCGCCAGCAACGGCGCGAGCAAAGAGTGTCTTTCCGGTTCCTGGAGGACCAACAAGCAAGATTCCTTTCGGAACACGTGCTCCGATTTCTTTGAAACGCTCTGGCTTACGCAAGAAGTCAACAACTTCCTTAATTTCAAGTTTTACGCCGTCGTAACCAGCAATATCAGCAAAGGTGGTTGACGGTTTGTCTGCTTGGTAGGCCTTGGCCTTGCTCTTGCCAACAGACATGATGCTGCCGGCTTGCCCCATGGCGCGACGTTGCATCCACATGAAAAATGCAATCACAAAGACGAAGGGAAGAACGATCGGCAGCAAGCTGGAAATCCAGTTGGCCTGTGGAGTCTTGAATGTGTAGTCGACGCCCATTTGCTTTAACAGCTGTTCGTCGGCATCACTGAGGGCTACGGAGCCGGTGGTGGTGAACTTTGTTCCCGACTGAAGGGTTCCTGAAATAATGTTTGTGGAGTTGTTGATGGTGACTTGCTTGACGTCACCATTTTTCACCTGAACCAGAAATTCTGAGTAGGTGAGTTTGTCGCCGGTAGGTGTGGCGAACAGTTGGCTACCGAAAGCGAGAACGACGACGGCTGCCACAATGGCCCAGATAGCCCATTTGGGCATGGGGGGCTTGCCATCAGCGCTTGGCTTTACGTTGCGCAGACCCTTCATAGGGTTGCGACCTTGAGGGCTGCGTGATGGTGGAGGGGGCGGTGGAATATCGCTCATCTGTTCATGCTACGGGGGCCGTGTGCCCCTGTCCCTGCGGCATCGCCTATTTCGTTGCCCACGGTGACTACCGTTTCTGTCATGGCTAGGCAATGCACCCGACAAGGCTGTGTCCATTCCGCCACGGTGACACTGACGTATCAGTACGCACGCTCATTGGTCTGGCTCGACGACCTCAGCCCCGAGCGCGACCCACATTCCTATGACCTGTGTGACCAGCATGCGAATCGACTCACGGCTCCTTCTGGATGGCACTTAGAAGATCGCCGTCAGCGCGTTCATGTGTACAGCCCTGGCCGCCTCGCCGGGTAATCATTTTGGATCAGACGGCATCGCGTCAATCTCGAGCAAGCCAAGTACTGCTGTTCTGGCTCGCTGCGTTTGTATTCGCAAACTTTGCATCACTTCTGGTCGTGATGGTCACAGGGAACGTTGGTTCCTCAAGCAGTGACATGTCCACTCTTGATGTTGCACTGAGCGCAACTGCAATGTGGATTGTGTACCTCTTTGCTACAACACAATTTTTGCAGGTGACGTGGAAAAACTTTCGCTCGACAATCGGTGCAACATTTTTACGCCGTGATGTAGTGGTGGGCATTCCCTTGGGAATTGCAAGTCAACTCATTTTGGTGAATGCAGTGAATTGGCCATTGGCTCGTCTGTTTCCTAACACGTTTTCATTTGATGAAGTATCGAAGCGCGCGTCTGATCTTGTTGATGTGGCGCATGGGGGTTGGGTTATTTTGCTTGGTCTCGTCGTTATCGTCGGGGCGCCCATCGTGGAAGAAATCGTGTACCGAGGTGTTGTGCAGCCTGGCTTAGTGGCGTCATGGGGGCGTACGGCCGGAATAGTGGTCACTGCAGCGCTGTTTGCAGCTATTCACATGCAGCCAGTGGAACTACCTGGGTTGTTTGCCTTCGCTTTGGTGTTGGGGTGGGCACGTCACTCAACTGGCACAATAGGGATGTCCATTGTCACCCATATGGCCTTCAACGCAACAGGGCTTGTGCTTGTAGTGCTTTTGTAGAGAATTATGAATACCGAAATCAATACTTCCGACATTCAACAAGAATCAACAGGGCCTTCCCTACGGAAACAAGAATGGACAGCGACGTTCAAGTCAATGAGTACGACGGCTGTATTGCTCGGAGCAACGTTGATGGTGTTGTCAGTTCTTCACCCTGATTTGATTTTGCGCAACAACACGCCAACGGGTGGTGACATGGGTGCGCACGTCTGGGGACCTGCGTACTTGCGTGATGTGCTGTTGCCACATTGGCGTCTCACAGGGTGGAGCATGGATTGGTACGCCGGATTGCCGGTATATCGCTTTTACATGGTGGTGCCAGCGCTAGCAGTCGTGGCATTGAATCTTGTGCTGCCATACGGAATCGCATTCAAAATCATTGTGGTCTCTGGTCTTGTCGCATTTCCTACGTGCGTATATGTCATGGGACGTGTGAGCAAACTGTTGTATCCATTGCCTGAATTGATGGTTGTCGGGGCCACCATGTTCTTGTTCGACGAGAGCTTCACTATTTACGGAGGCAATATTGCTTCCACAATGGCAGGGGAGTTCTCGCACTCCATCGCTTTGGCTTTTGCTGTATTAGGACTCGGGTTTTTTGCGCGTGGTCTTGACGACGGCAAACATCGCGGATGGGCTGCGCTATTCATTGCTTTGTCAGCACTCAGTCATGGCATCGTGTTGTTGTTCGTCTTTGGTGGAGCAGTGTTGATGTTGCTAATGCGCATTGATCGCCAACGCTTGAAATTCGGTATCACCACTTTGGGTTGTGCATTCTGTCTGTCTGCATTCTGGGTGGTTCCGTTTCTTGGCGGACATGCATTCATGAGTGACATGAAGTA
>Ga0214919_10009002_pt1 | contig 12959 bp, 11 predicted proteins | sample LL1503_MetaG_FD_177994 | JGI IMG/M metagenome (GOLD analysis project Ga0214919, IMG submission 177994) | Freshwater microbial communities from Lake Lanier, Atlanta, Georgia, United States - LL-1503 | ecosystem: Environmental > Aquatic > Freshwater > Lake | place: USA: Georgia | collected...
CTCTGCGCCTTCTTCGGCGGGAGCGGGTGCTGCGGGTGCTGCTGTAGCCATTTCTTACCTCTCGGTCTGGGTGTCCCTAGACACCGCACGTTTGTTTTCTACGAAAAAAGGGTACTCACGCCAACACATTGAGACCCTCAGCAACAGCGCCAGTGTAACGGCCCCCTTTGGCGGCTATTGCGCCCACTGGCATGGGTACTTCTGTCTGCTGCGGCGAAGGCTGGCGTTTTTGGGGTGTCGAATTCCCGCCAGACTGACCGCGTGCGTCAGCATTTACGGTAACAGATGCAACTGTTGTGCCAGTTTGGGTCAGCGCCTCACGCAAACGGTTAGCCCCCTGTCCCAACAACTCTTTGGTCAGCGCGTTGTCGGTGCTGAAAACCGCGTCCAGGCCGCCGGCGTGCATATCGAGCGCGACTTCAACACGTCCCAAAGCACCAGGCTGCAGGCGCATTTGCATCTTCCATTGCCCGCGCTCAATCTGGCTGATTAATTTGTTGGCCATGGCCTGACCCATGCGGTCGGCCAGTAGCTGGGTTTGCGCCGCCCGCTCCTGGATGGCAGCGCGGGTGGCATCGGCAGCGCTTTGCGCATTGGGTGCGGGGCCTGCAGAGCGCTCAGCATGCCGCGCGCCGCCGGCCTCGGTGGTAGCCATGCCGGCTTGGTCGGACAAGTCCGCTAAGTCCAAGCCCGGGGGAAGGTCCACAATCAGCGCCTCTTCTTCGGGCGGCTGCCGAAGCGACGCATCGAGGCCAGCCTGCACCAGCGGACTGCGTGCGGTCAGCGGAACCTGGGCGGCAGCAATTGTGGCGACCCCCAGCCTGTCCGCCGCCGCCGCCGCGGCGGCACCGTTGGCTGCGGGAAGTGAGGCCGGGGCCAGCGCTGCCTGGGGGTCTGCGCCGCGGGAAGCGGCCACCGTGCCGGGGACAATGGCGCGGTCCGGCGCTCCGGCAAGAGCAAGCTGGGCGAGAGGAAGCGGGGCCAGGGCCAACGCGGCATCCGGGCCGGCGCCAAGCGCAGAGCCAGCAGCGCGGGGCGCAGTGGCGCGGCCGGAGGCATCCGCAGCGCCTTGGGCTGCGCCATCGCCTGCCACCAGGGTGCTGATCTGCGCTCGTTCCGCGCCAGCGTGGGCGACCAGCTCGGCCCAGGTGACGGCGCCATGCATGCCCGAGAGTTGGGCCAGGCGTCGGGTAATGTCTTCACCCGGAATCCCCATCTGCACCCGCAACGCGTCCACCATGGGCGGCGTAGGCTCGCCATGGTTGTCGATCGCGCTTGCAGGATTAGCAGACGGCTTCACGGCAGCAGCAGCGGTCTGTAGGGCCAGCAGCACCGCAGCGGGCGGGGCCAGTTCAGGGGCTGCCACACCAGGCTGGGCCACAGCGCTTGCGTCCCGGATGCGCTGGTCGCCATCTTTTGCCATGGACACACCCAAACTTGCCAGTACATCTGCAGCCGACGCGGAAGGCAGCACGTCGGCATACGCAGGTTTTGGCGCTATTTCCAGACCCAGAATCGAGACGCCGGGTACAGCCTGCAACATGCCCAGGGTGGGCGACGGCGAAAGACTAGGCGCAGAGGCCGGGACCGTCGGAACAGCAAGCCCCTGCAGCCCACCTGGGGACAAACCGTCCACCGAACGCGCCATAGCGGGCATATCGCCGAAAAGTCCGGCCACCGCAGCCTCGTCCAAGCCCTGGGCTTTGGCAAAGGCCAGCAGGCTTTGAATGTCAGGTACAGGTGCATCGCTGGTGATCACATTGATACCCGGCCCCAGGGGCATCACCTGCAGGCTGCTAGAGGCGTCTTCGGCGGCGGCAAGGCCTTGCCGCTCCAACTTGAGCATGTGCCCGGTAAAGAGTTCGGCAAATTGGCTGCCGCCTACCGTGTCACCCGCGCCGGGCGCGGCTTTTGCGTCTGCCAGACCGGCACCGACGAGAGCCGACAAGGGGTTGGCAGAGGCGGAAAAGTTCAATTGAGTCGTCACGCTGGAATTCCTATTGGAGTTGCCAAAATTTGGCCTGCATCAGCTTTTAAGCAAGAAGCGTGACCGGTAATACCTAGCCTGCTTTTCGCAGTGTCGGAAAAGGCCGAAGGCCGTTTGAAAATCCTGGCACTGAGTTTGCTTGATGAGGCTTTGAAGCCCACTGCAGCCCGTCCAAACCCTCGCTTGTCCCTATGAACACCCTGTCCCTGTCAGCCATTCGACAAAATCTGTCGAAATTCAACCTCACCGACCTGAGTATTCCGGCTCTGGTGTTGTTGATCATGGGCATGCTGGTGATTCCGCTGCATCCGGTGCTGCTGGATATTTTGTTCACCTTCAATATCGCGGCCAGCGTACTGATCATCATGATCGCTATCAGTACCCGCAAACCGCTGGAATTTTCCTCCTTCCCCACGGTGCTGCTGTTTGCCACCATGCTGCGCTTGGCGCTGAACGTGGCGTCGACCCGGGTGATTCTGGTCAACGGACACGAAGGCCACGAGGCGGCGGGCAAAGTCGTCGCCGCCTTCGGGGAATTTGTGATCGGCGGCAACTACGTGGTCGGTTTCATCATCTTTGCCATTCTGATGGTGATCAACTTCATTGTGGTGACCAAGGGTGCAGGCCGTGTCTCTGAAGTCAATGCCCGCTTTACCCTTGACGCGATGCCGGGCAAGCAAATGGCGATTGACGCCGATCTGAATGCCGGCGTCATCGACCAGGAGACCGCCAAGGCCCGCCGCGCCGAACTCGGCCAGGAAGCGGATTTCTTCGGCTCCATGGACGGTGCTTCTAAATTTGTCAGCGGCGACGCCATCGCCGGTCTGCTGATTTTGTTTATCAACCTGATCGGTGGTCTGGCCATCGGCATGGGCCAGCACGGTTTGTCGCTAAGCGAAGCGGGCCAGATTTATTCGCTGCTGACTATCGGCGACGGCCTGGTCGCGCAGATTCCTTCGCTGCTGCTGTCCCTGGCCACCGCCATCATCGTGACCCGCGTGACGACTGCGGAGTCGGTGACCGAGCAGGCCAGCACCCAGTTGGGCAACCCCAGCGCCTTGTTTGTGACCGCCAGCATCATGGCCATTCTGGGTCTGGTGCCCGGCATGCCACACCTGGTGTTTGTGGTCCTGTCGGCCCTGAGCGCCGGTCTGGGCCTGTGGATTCTGCGGCGTGAAGCCGCTAAAGAGACCCCCGAGCAGGCCGCCGAGGCTGCCGCCCTGGCCGCCATCGAAGCGCCCAAGGAACTCGACTGGGAAGATCTGGACCAGGTGGATCTGGTGGGCCTGGAAATTGGCTACGGCTTGATTCCGCTGGTCAACCCCGAGACCGGTGGCCAACTGATGACGCGCGTCAAAGGCGTGCGCAAAAAACTGTCCGCCGAGTTGGGCTTTTTGATTCAACCGGTGCGTATCCGCGATGCGCTAAGCATTGACCCGGACACTTACCACATCGTGCTCAAAGGCGTGGTGCGGGGGCGCGGCAAGATCAAAGTGGGCCGCGAAATGGCCATCAACCCCGGTCAGGTCTATGGCGCACTGGAAGGCCCGACCACGCAGGAGCCCGCATTCGGCCTGGAGGCGGTGTGGATCGAGCCCTCGCAGCGCGACCATGCCCGCGCCCTGGGTTACACCGTGGTCGATGCTGCCACGGCCATTGCCACCCACCTGAACAAAGTGCTGCGCGACAACGCCGCCGACCTGCTCAGCCACGACGAAGTCCAGCAGCTGCTGGACAAGCTCAGCGCCAAATCGCCCAAGCTGGTGGAAGACCTGGTGCCGTCCAAGCTGTCGCTGGGCATCCTGACCCGTACCCTGCAAAACCTGCTGAATGACTCGGTTTCGATTCGCGATATGCGTACGATTGTGGAAACCCTGTCCGAAGCCGCCAGCCGCACCCAGGACCCCGAACAACTCACCGGCCTGGTTCGTCCGCGCCTGGGTCGCATGATTGTGCAAGCCTTGGTCGACGAGAAAAACGTGCTGGCCGTGATGACGCTGGACCCCGGGCTGGAGCAACTGCTGCACAACGTGCTGCAGCAACAGGGCAACGGCCCCAACGTGGTGATGGAGCCCGGCCTGGCCGAACGCCTGTTCACCGCGCTGCGCGACGGCGCCAAGGCCGTGGAAGAGATGGGTAGCGCGGCCGTTCTGGTGGTCTCGCCAGCGATCCGCCCCTGGTTGTCCAAGTCGGCGCGCCACCGGGTCAGCGAGCTGATCGTGCTGTCTTACAGTGAAATCCCGGATGATCAGGCAGTCAAAGTCATACATACGGTGCACGCCGAACAAAAACAGTAAGCAAGAGAGACTAGTCCATGGAACTCAAACGCATCCTCGCCCGCGATACCAAGACGGCCAATGAACGCGCCATCGCGCTGTATGGTCGCAACGTGCTGGTCATCTCCAACCACACCGTGGGAGGGCAGACCGAGCTGGTGGTGGCGGTCGACATCGACGAATCGTCGGCGCAAACGACCAACCCGGTGCTGGCCGCGGTAGCAGCCGCAGCCAATGAAGCCGCCACGCCGCCTAAGGCGCGCGTCTTTGCCCAGGTGATGTCCGAGATCGACCGCCCGCAAGCGCCCCCGCCCCAAGAGGCCCCGACCCAGCGTGCCAGCGTGCTGGCCGCCGCCCAAAGCTTTGACATGCAACTCAGCCAGGGTGCAAGCGAAGTGCAAGAGCGCGACAAGCTGCGCAGCCACGAACTCATGGATCTGATCCGCGACGAGTTGGCCACCCTGCGCCGCGAATTCAATCTGAGCCAGAAGACCTCGGGCTGGCAAAGCGGGCTGAACCTGGCGCCAGAGGTGCAGGCGCTGATGGATTCATTCACGCAGGCCGGTATGCCCGCGTCACTGCGCACACTGCTGCTCGATACCGTCAAAGATATGCGCGACGAGCGCGATGCCCTGGCTGCCGTGCGCAGCCAACTGGAGCAGGCGCTGCAGCGCGAACCCGCCGCCGTCCCCCGCCAGGGTGTGCACGTGCTGGCCGGCCCCTCAGGCAGCGGTAAATCCCTGATGGTGGCCAAGCTGGCGCGGCTGGCGGCCAAACGCGACGGGGCCGACCATGTGGCTATCGTCAGCTACAAAGACATGCGGGTGGGCGCCTGGAGCCAGATCCAGTTGCTGGCCGAGCACATCGGGGTAGACGCGTTTTGCGTGCAGGACGCAGCCGAGTTGCCGGCCTTGTTTGAGCGGCTCAAGCGCCGCCACCTGATTCTGATCGACACCCCCGGGTCCCAGACGCTGGAGCGGGTAGCTGAAATCAAGAACGCCTTCCCCCAAGCCCAGGCGCACATGGTGATGGCGGCTGACGCATCCAGCGCCACCCTGAACCGCGCCATCCGCGCCGCCAGCGTGCGCTGGGACAGCCTGATGGTGACCAAGCTGGACGAGTCAGTCCAGCCCTGGCCCTTGGTCGAGTTCCTCTGCGACAACCGGCTTGCACTCAATGCGGCGGGCGACGGCAACCAGCTTGGCGACCTGCGTCGGGAGCTGGAAATCCGCTCGCTGGTTGAGATGGCGGTTGCACAACTGGCCCGCACGGCCAGCGCCGCCTCGGTCGAGCCGATCAAAGCCTTGGCACAGCAACCTTCCATGACCCCCCTGCCCCCGGCACCTTCGCCCTCGGCGCGTCTGTACGCTGCTGTGGCACCGCGCGGCATGCGGGGCGCGTATAACTGACACAATAGTGCGCCGCCCCCGACTACCCATGGCAGCGATTGATGTAAAAAAGACATGAAAAAAACCTCCCGGACAGAAGTGATTGGTATTGCCAGCGGAAAAGGCGGCGTGGGGAAAACCACGGTGGCTGTGAACCTGGCCATAGCCCTGCAAAAGTCGGGACACCGGGTGATGCTGTTTGACGCCGACCTGGGCCTGGCCAACTCGCAAATCGCCCTGGGTTGCGCCTGCCCCTACAACCTGACCCATTTCATGAGCGGGCAAAAAACCCTGCAAGAAATCACGGTCACCTCGCGCCACGGCGTGCGTCTGATCCCGGGTGCTTCGGGCGTCAAAGAAATGGCTGCGCTCAGCCAGGTACAGGCCTCGCGCATCGTCCAGGCTTTCAGTGCGCTGGAAGACGAAATTGATTACCTGATTGTGGACATGGCTGCGGGCATATCACCGTCGGTGCTCGCCTTTATGGCGGCCTGCCAACGGCGCTACATCGTCGTGCGCGATGACCCCTCCTCGATTGCAGACGCCTACGGAACCATCAAGGTGCTGATCCAGGATTACGACCTCAACGAGATATACATCATCCCCAACGCCGTGGCCAGCCAGGCCGAGGGGCAGAACCTGTTTCGCCGCATCAACCAGGTCTGCGCGCAGTTTCTGAACTACACCACGCACTACCTGGGTTCCATCGAGCACGACGACCAAATCCTGGCGGCCCACAAAAAATACGAGCCGGTCATGGAGTTCGCCCCGGGCAGCAACAGTGCACGTGACTTCAAGCGTCTTGCCAAGTCGATCGCCCAAATGCCGCCCACAGGAACGGTTTCCGGCGGCATGCAGTTTTTTGTGGAGCGCCTGGTGCGTTTCCAGGCCTGAGGACCGCAATGGCCACCTCCACCCGCCTCTACGAACAGGTCAGCGACAACAGCGAGGCGCTGGTCATGGCGCACCTGGGCCTGGTCAAGCGGGTGGCTTTGCATCTGAAAGTGCGCATACCGCCCTTCATGGAGCTCGACGAGCTGATTCAGGTCGGCATGATCGGCCTGCTGGAGGCGGCGCGCGCCTTCAACCCCGACAAAGGGGTGGATTTTGAGAATTTCGCCCTCAGCCGGGTGCGCGGAGCGATTCTGGACGAGGTGCGCCAACTGTCCTACCTGCCGCGCTCCGCCGTGGCCTTCAACAAGTCGGAGAGCCGCGCAACTGACGCCCTGGCCACCGAGCTGGGCCGAGCACCCACCCAGCTGGAGCTGGCGGAGCATCTGGGCGACGATATCGAGTCCTTCCACAAGAAGCGCGGCAACGCCAGCCGGTTTGAAACCTTTTCCATGGAAGTGGTCGCCGACGAAGTCATGGGCATAGCCGACGAGCGAGACCGCCAGCCGGAAGCCATCGTCGAGCATGCCGACTTCATGCGCGCCGTGACCCAGGCCATCGCCGAGCTGCCCGAGCGCGAGCAACTCTTGATGCAACTTTATTACGTGGAAGAGCTCAATCTGAAAGAGATCGGCGAAACCGTGGGCGTCACGGAATCGCGGGTCAGCCAGTTGCTGACCGCCACGGTCAAGAAGTTGCGTACCAGCCTGAACATTGACGCGCCCCCCAAAACGCCCAAAGCCCGGGCCCTGACCAGCTAAAGACCATGGACGACACTCGCATTACTTCCTTACTCGAAACACTCAAGTTTCCCGAAGGTGCGCCGATACCTAGTGGGCATACCAACCCACTCGGAGAAAATATCATGCGCATGAACTTCAAAGCAATGGAATCGTACGGAGCCGATAACGTAGCATCGCAGGCTTCTGTGGCCAATAACGTGGCACTGATCCAGATGCTGTTTGACGGATTGCTGGAAAATCTGGCTGCCGCTAAAGGGCACATGGAACGTGGTGCCATTATGGAAAAAGGAAACTGCATTTCGCGCGCCGGACGCATTGTGGTGGGATTACAAGGTTCGTTGGATTTCGAAAAAGGTGGCGATCTTGCCCGCAACCTCAATGATCTCTACAGCTACGTAACACGCCGCTTGATCCATGCGAACGCGCGCAACGATGCCGCAGCACTGGATGAGGTGCGCAGTCTGATGGACGAAATCAGCCAGGCATGGCGCGAAGTGCCTGCCTTGCTGCCCGTCCAGAAAGACTTCAACTGGCATTGAGTTAGTTAGGTGGGTCAGCTCCGGCTGGCCCTGTGTGAAGAGGTCAAAGCGCCTGCGCGTCACGCACAGGCGCTCGCCCCGTTTTAGGAAGCACATATGGTTGGCATTGGCGGAATCGTCTTCTTGTTGGTGTGCGTTTTTGGCAGCTTCATCGTGGGCGGCGGGAGCCTGGCGCCGTTTATCCACGCCGCGCCCATCGAAGGCTGGTGTATTTTGGGCTCCGGCATCGGCGGTATGCTGATCGGTAACAGCCTAGGCACCACCAAGGCCGTGTTTGCCGGCATCGGGCGCACCTTCAAAGGTTCGAAATACCACAAAGAGGATTACCTCAACACCATCTTCTGCGTTTCCAAGGTCATGAAGACGCTGAAAAGCGAAGGCGCCGTGGCCCTGGAAGCCCACATCGAAGCGCCTGAGTCCAGCGCCATCTTCAGCGAATACCCCAAGATCCTGCACGACCACGCGCTCCTGCACCTGATTTGCGATACGGTGCGCCTGATGGTGGTCTCGCAAGGGACGCTGAGCCCTATGGCGGTGGAAGAGGTGATGGACAACGCCATCAAAACCCACCACCACGACGAACTCAAAGCCTCGACAGCCATCGGCACACTCGCCGGCGCCTTGCCGGCACTGGGTATCGTGTCCTGCGTGATGGGTGTGGTGAAGACCATGGAACAGATTGACCAACCCCCGGCGATTTTGGGTGGCCTGGTGGGCGCGGCGCTGGTGGGAACTTTCATCGGGGTGTTTTTGGCCTATGGCTTTTTTGAACCCTTTGCCAAGCGCCTGGAAGAAATCATCAACGACGAAGCCGCCATGTACGGCGTGGTCAAGCAAATCATCATTGGCACCATGCACGGCCACCCCATGCCCCTGATTCTGGAAGGCGCGCGCGTCTGTATCAGCCACCACAACCAGCCCAGCTTTGCCGAAGTGTTTGACGGGCTGCGCGGCAAGTAAACATGGCGACTGCAGAGAAGGCACCGGAAGAAGAAGCGGTCCCGGCCGGCGCGGATGCGGCCGGCCCGGCCGACGCGGAAGCGCCGGAGGACGACGCGCCCTTAGCGCCCATCATTGTCAAGAAAATCGAAGGCGGTCATGGCGGCGCGCACGGCGGTGGCTGGAAAATCGCCTTGGCCGACATGATGACGGCGATGATGGCCTTCTTCTTGCTGATGTGGATTCTGGGTGCGACCAATGACTCGCAGCGCAAAAGTGTGGCCGATTACTTCAAGCCCACCTCGCAAAGCGTGGTCGCCATGGGACAGTTGGCCGGCTCTAACGGCATCATGGGCGGACGCTCCATCATCGACCCCGACGGCTTCCCCTACACCGCCAAACAAACTGCGACCCTACAAATGGTTACGCCGCGTTCCGAAGGCGGCCCCACCGAGAATGACCCCTCGCCCAACAGTGAAAACGACCGCGACAAAGAACGCGACGGCATGAACGAATCGGAGAAGAAAAAAATCGTCGAACAAACCGATAAAGAGAATTTCGACAAACTGGAAAAAGAGGTGCGCGAGCAGCTCGAGAAAAATCCGAATCTGGAAAAAATACAGGGCCAGGTTCAGTTTGTGCGAGAAAAAGAAGGCCTGCGCATCGAGATCATCGACAAAGCCGACTTTTCCATGTTCGGGCTAGGCACATCGCAAATGCAGGGCGGAGCCCAGGAACTGATCACGGAGGTGGCCAAATCACTGGCCGGCATGAACAACAAAATTGCCGTGCGCGGCCACACGGACAGCCTGGGCTTTGCCAAGCAGGGTGCGCGTAACAACTGGTCGCTTTCGGCCGAGCGGGCTGAAGCCACACGCGCAATGTTCGAGAAAAAAGGCATCAAACCGGATCGTTTCGCCCAGATTGAGGGAGTGGCCGATACCATGCCCTACAACAACAACGACCCCAAAGACCCGCGCAACCGGCGCATCAGCGTAACCGTGAAGTACCGTGAAGGGGAATAAATCGCCTGCAGCCTCCGTGGTTTTCACGCTCGATGTGCCCGATGGTGCAGGAACCGTCTTGCAGCCATCCTCCACCGATATCGTTTTTCTGCTGCTGGTGGGCGTGATGCTGGCTGCAGTCGGGCTCATGGGCTGGCACGCCTATGACGACGCGCGACGGGAATTTGCCGCCGCCAGTCATGCCAGAGTCTGGGCCCAGTGGCTGTCTGAAGCCGGCCCCCAACGTGGAAGATCCAATTTCCATCCCCAGGCATGCGCCCTGGCAACCGTGAAAGAGGAGCAACCGCCCCTGGCCATCATGCTGGAAGGAAGCGGGCGCGAGCTGCTTATCCGCACCGAGTCCGGTCAAGGCGGTGACGCACCGGCGCAAACGCCGTCTGACGGCAGTTGGCGTGCCTGCGAGCAGGCATTGCGTGAAGGCCGCGGTGCCTTGGCTGGTCTGCGTAACGCCTACTCGGGCGAAAGCCAGGCCAGCACCGTGCGGTGCGATACCGCCGACCCGAAAACTGCCGGCGCAGTGCTGCTGGAGAAAGCTAAGCCCTCGCTCACCGAGCCCCGCCCCCTGCAGTTTTCGCCGCTGACCCCGGATGACCTGGTGCAAACGCCCCTCAAGCTGCGGGTTGCGGTGTGCGACCGCTGGGGCCACACCCGGCATGTCGCCGACGTCGACTTTTAGAGCCATGAATAGTCCGTCCACCCTGCTTGCTGCTGCGCCCAATACTGCTCAGCAGGAACCGGTCACCCAGCGAACCTGGCGCAAACAATTGCATACGATGCTGTTTGCCAACCCGGGGCAGGTGCCGGCAGCGCGATCCTTGCGCGTCTTGCTGTGCATCTGTGCGGCCGTGTCCATCTTTTTGTACACCGTAGATGCGGTACGCGGCCCATCGGGCATGGCACCCGAGCCGCTGCTGTTTTTGCTGCACGCGATCACCACCGGCGTTTTTTGTACGGACTACCTGGCGCGCCTGTATGGCTGCGTGGAAGACCCGCAAGACCCGCGCGCCGGCGCCCGCCGCTGGGAATGTATGCGCAAGCCCGACATGCTGCTGGAACTGGCGACGCTGGCCCCGTTTTTTATTAGCTTCTGGCTACCGCTCACCATGGACTTGCGCTTTTTGCGCGGAATCCGCTTTTTACACCTGATCCCGTCGCGCCGACTGGCGCAATCCCAGGCACAGTTGCTGCGACTGTCCGGGCGGATGTGGCCGGTCACTCTGGCGTTGGCGCTGGCATTGGGTGCCATTGCTTTGACGCTGTACGGCGCCATGCAGGCCTTGGGCGGCACACCTTCCTGGGATCCCGCCGCCGGTGGGGCACTCGCCGCACACGGATTGGGCTCTTGGAGCACGCCTGCAGCGGCCACCATCGTTTTCATCATACTGCTGCTGCTCATGCTGTTTGCGGGCCTTTTGCTAGGACAAAACAACAGCGCACCGGGCCTGGATAGCAGCGTATACACGCCGGGCACGGCGCAACCCAACCCCAGCGAGACCGCAGGGCAATTCGCCCTGCAAGTACTCAACCCCAGCTACATCCTGGGCAAACCGGACCAGGCAGTGGCCCAGTTTGAGGTGTTGCTGGCACAGGTGCGGTATCTCGGCGTACTGACAGACCACGCGCAGTTCGAAGCACTGGCCCAAGACGGTCGGCTTAACAGCGCGGACTACGCCTTGTGGCGCCACATCCAGGGCTATCCGCTACACCCCCTGCAAGGCGGTTACGGTGCGCCATGGCGGGTGCGCTACTCGCAGCCCTTGTACAAGCTCTTTACGCAGGCTTCGACCCAGCGGTCGGAGTCCTGAATCACTTTGGCGTCAAGTTTGGCCGCCATACGCTTGCGGTCCTTATAGGCGTCCGGGTGACCTGCGGCGTCGGCAAGTCCGTACCAGCGATGCGCCAAAACCGGGTTTTTTTCAAACCCATGGCCTTTTTCATACATGTAGCCCAGCTTGTAATGGGCTTTGGCCACCCCTTGGGCAGCTGCCATGCGAAGCAAGCGAATCGCCTCCGGGTAATTCAGCGGGACGCCTTGGCCAAAGGCATACATCTCTCCCAGCAGCGACTGCGCGTTGGGGTTACCCGCTTCAGCCACATTGCGCCATTTTTTGACCGCAGCGGGGAAATCGCGGCGCTGGTAGTCGGCGTAACCGTCCTCCCAGTCACCCGCCCCGGCGCCACCCGCCAGGAAACAGACCAGCCAACCGGCACTGCACACACGTTTCACGGACATAAGACCAACCTTGTGAACAAAAACAACATGGCATCACCCCGCAGCAGCCGTTTGACGCACGGGACCGAATCATTGTAGGTCCGCAGCGCATCCCCTGTGGTCTAGGCGATGTCCAGCACGCGTGCAATGGCTGCCTCGCGGGCCTGTGCAACCACTGCGCCGATCGCGGCACCCTGGGTACCGTCTGCGATGGCCCGGGCGGCAAGCGCATCGGTCGCCACCGCGCGCGCTGCCTCCAATGCCTGCAGCAGCAGCCGCGCCTGCGGGTAGGGACTGTCCTCCCACTTCAAGCGACCCCGGGCATCGCAGGTACAAGCCTGCAAAACCCGCGTGAAACGTGCCGGTTGGCGCAGGGCATCACAGCGCTCCAGCAGGCGCAGGAGCGCGGCGGCCCCCAACTCGGCACTGCGGTGGATGTTGCCGTGTTCCCGCGCCACCACGTCGGCTAGCTCGGCGCAGGCCGTGGGCACGCGCAGGCGCCGGGCGACCTGGCGGGCAAGCTGCACGCTGCGCCCCCCATGGCCGATGTGGCGCGGCAGCAGAGCCTGCTGCGTGCTGGCTTTGCCCAGGTCATGCATCAGACAGGCCCAGCGCACATCCAGCGGTGCGGCCGCCACAGCGGCTTGCTGCAGCACCATCATCACGTGCACGCCGGTGTCGATTTCAGGATGGTGCTCGGCACTTTGCGGCACGCCCCACATGGCGTCGACTTCAGGCAGCAGGGACTGCAAAGCGCCGCAGGCCCGCAGCGACTCAAACATGCGCTGCGGCTGCGCCTCCATCAAGCCCGTGGCCAGCTCGGACCAGACCCGCTCGGGAACCAGCGTGCCGACTTCACCGGCATGCACCATCTCGCGCATCAGCGCGGCAGTGGCCGGGGCGGTCTGAAACTGCGGAAACCGGGCCGCAAAGCGGGCCAGCCGCAGGATGCGCACCGG
>Ga0214919_10009004_pt1 | contig 12958 bp, 10 predicted proteins | sample LL1503_MetaG_FD_177994 | JGI IMG/M metagenome (GOLD analysis project Ga0214919, IMG submission 177994) | Freshwater microbial communities from Lake Lanier, Atlanta, Georgia, United States - LL-1503 | ecosystem: Environmental > Aquatic > Freshwater > Lake | place: USA: Georgia | collected...
GGCGTATCTTGCGGCGAGCTGCTGCCATGGCTCACACTATGGCAACTTCGAGCCCAGGGCGCAACTCCGCCCACCCTCCCTGGATTCGCTGGTTTCTCTGGCGCAAATTTCGTGCCGAACACTACTGCTCCCGTCCCCATTTTATGCCCCATTTTATGCGCGGTGAAACCGGTCGTAGACAGCGGCGAGCCCCACCGGCTCGATCCGCACTTCTTCCAGCGGGAGCGTCGCCAGCCAGCCCAACAGCGGCGCCAGCGAGTCGCCCGCCTCGAGGACCACCGTGCCATCGCGTTGCTCCGCGATCGTCACGCTCGCTGCCAACTCGGGTGGGACCGGCCCGAGCGGGCCGGTGAGCTGGGCGCGGATGCGATGGCAGCGGCGGAGATGCTCGAGTGACTGCTCATGAACGACGCGGCCCGCGCGCACGATGGCGACGTTGTCGCAGGTGTCTTCCACCTCCGAGAGCACGTGCGACGAGAAGATCACCGTGCGGCCGGCGGCGCGGGCCTCGAGCACGAGTTCCAGCACCTCGGCCCGGGCCGTCGGGTCGAGATTCGCCGTCGGTTCGTCGAGGATCACCAGCGGCGTCTCCATCGCGAGCACGACGGCCAGCGCCAATTTCTGCCGCATCCCCGTGCTCATGCGGGCCACCTGCCTGGAGCAGTCGAGATCGAGCCGCTGGGCCACGCCCGCGGCCACGTCGCGGCGGCAGCCGGGCCGCAGACTCGCAAAGAAATCAAGCACGCGATGGCCGTCCATGCGGCGGAAGAGCCGTGCCTCGCCCGGCAGATAGGCCGTGCGGGCCCGCACCTCCAGCGACTCCCTCACGCAGTCGAAACCGGCCACCGTCGCCGTTCCTGACGTGGGCGTGATATAGCCCATCAGCAGTCGCAACAGCGTGGTCTTGCCTGCGCCGTTGGGCCCGAGCAGTCCGAAGATCGCGCCTTCCGGCACCGACAGCGAACAGCCGTCGAGCGCGGTGAAGCTGCCGTAGCGCTTGGTGAGGTTTGCGGTGCGGACAATCATAAAGGTTCACTCCCACAAAGGTGCCAGATTGCCCACATTTGGTGGCTGGCACCTTTCTTACTTTTTAAGAAGGCCAGAAATAATAGGCGGCCAGCGCGAATCCGATGAGGGCCACGCCGCGGCGTACGAACGGAGCCGGCAGACGACGGGCCACCCCCGCCCCGGCGAAGCTGCCGAACACGGCCGCCACCGCCATGATCGCGGCGTGCCCCCACGATACATCATGCGAGCCGAGGAACGAGCCCACGGCGAACAGGCCGGCCGCCGTCCCGTTGATCGACATGCCGAGCACATTCTTCACGGCGTTGAGCCTGTGAATGTCACCCAGTCCAAGCACGGCGAGCACGGCCAGCATCATGATGCCGATCCCGGCGCCGAAGTAGCCACCATAGACCGCCACGACGAATTGGAGGACGCAGGCGAGCACGAGACGCGACGCGGTCGGCGTCAGGGTGGCGGCCGTCCGCGGAGACGATGGCACGTCGCTCGAGGAGGACCGCGAGGCCATCGCGCCCAGTCGCGAGAGTTGGGGCTGCAAGGCAAAGACGACCGCCGCCGTGAGGATCAGCCACGGCACGCAGGCGGTGAACCACTGCGGCGGAAGCACCAGCATCAGCACGGCCCCGAGCATCGCCCCCGCGATGCTCGGCACCAGAAGCCATACCGCCCACGGCGGCTGCCCGACGCGTTCACCCCGATACGCCCACGACCCCGCGACCGCACCCGGCCAGAGCCCGATCGTGCTCGTCGCGTTCGCGATCACCAGCCGCGCCGGATCGGCCGGCAGGATCGCCGCCAGCACGGGAAACGTCAGGATGGTGCCACCGCCGGCCACGGCATTCACGGCACCCGCCACGAACGACACAGCAGCAAGTGCAACCAGTCCGGGCAGCGGGCCGAGGGCAAGGAGATCGTTCATGGAATCGAGGCTGATCCTCTTCGCGAATGCCGCTTTTACTTGGGACGAGGCAGCGCCGGATTGAGAGGGCCCCTGGGTTGCGGCGCCTGCTGACCGGCCGGGGGTTGACCGGCCGGCTGCGGAGCGGCCTGTTGATTGGGGGCCACCGGCGGCTGGGCCTGCTTTGCCATCGGGGCCGGACCGGCGGGGGGCGGATCGTCGTAGCGACCCACGCCGCAATCGACGAGCAGATACCCCGACCATAGGAAAGGATGCCTGGCATCGGTGAGCACCGCCTGAGGCGACTGCTTCAGTCGCGGCTCTCGGCTCACGTCGGGCTGTTCGGCTGTGGCCATCTCGACGGCCCGCTGCCAACTCTCCGCCGCGGGCGGCGGCTCAGCCTCACCGTCGGCGCCTGTGCGATCCCTGAGAAATTCTTCGACGAGGTCGATGCTCGTCTTCCCACCCATCCGCCAGCGACTCACAACCGCGGTGCGGCCGCCGGCTGCCAGCAGGTCGGTGACGGCCAGAAAGATATCTTCACCCGGCCGTGCCGGCTGTTTCGTCAATCCACCTGCCATCGCAGACTGGAAGCCCGGCAGCACGATGCACCGCGGCCGCTTGCTCGGAGAGCCGAGCCAATCGCCAAACGTCATGGCTGGCTTGCCGCTCTGCATCGAGAACAGGGGCCGAGTGGCGACCGGACCGTCGCCCGACAGTTCGTCAAACACCAGGAGCGTGGCGACGAGCGACGCCACCAGCGGCATCGGCGCCGCTGGCGCAGGAGTCGGAAGCACGACCGCGCGATCGATCGAACCGGCGAGCCGCGCGGCCCATTCCTGCGCGATCGCGGGCTTGTCACCGCGAACCAACCGCCCGGTGTAGATCCCGACGGGCCCGCCGGTCTTCGGTGTCTCGAAACGCAGCACCGCGAGACTGCGGGTTGGACAGTAGCGGATGCGACAGACATCGTGGAGCCGCCTCGACTCGGGCTGTTTGTCGGGCTGCTTATCGATTTGAGCGCGACTCAGTGCCGCGGTCGATTCCCCGGCCGGTGCCTGCGGGCGGGGCGGTCGCTGGCCGGCGACGGCAGCCCGCGCCGATCCAACGGGAAGCAGTTCGAATGGCAGATACCAGAGCATGCCATCGGGCACGATCACGAGTTCATCGATGATGCCTTCGGCCAGTTCGACCTTCGAGTTCTCGAAGAGCAGGCGTTCAATCCGCTCGGCAGAAGCCTGCCATTCGCTCGCCACGAGCCGCTCGGTCGGCACCGGCGCGATCGGATCGAACAGGCACAAGTTTCTGGCGAGCGTCGCGATCTCCTTGGCAACCACCGCCGGCTGCCGCACCTGCCACGTGGCGACACGCTCATGCGATTCAAACGCCGCCTGGAGCCCCACCGACGTCCAGTGAAACGACAGCATAAACTGCCTGGGTGCGAGGCGGCGCCGAATTTCCGTCGCGGGCGTGAGCGGCGGCATGCCGAGCGGCGGAGCCTCGCGGCCGGCAGAGATCAGCGCGACGAATTGCCGGCTGCGGTCCGCGAGCCGCTGGTATTCCCGCCACGCAGCCGCGTCGCCGGGAACCTGCTGCCGCTGCCCTTCCGCGGCTGCCTCGGCAGGCGGACCAGCAACCGCAAGCAGGCCGGCGGTGAGCGGCGTCCGCACCTTGGTCATGGTATCGAGCACGGCAGAGAGTTCTGGATAGCGGGCCAGCACCGCGGCACGTCGTGCGGCATCGGCCCGCGGCAAGCGTTCAGGGTCGGAGCCGAGTAGCGATTCGACCGCCGTGCGTCGGCCGCCGAGCGGTTGGCTGACCAGCCAACGGCTGCGGATGGCGGCCTCGCCGGCGTTGAGCGTGGCGTCGCTGCCGCGTCGCGAGGCCGCTGCGATCCATGCCTCGAAGGCCTCGCCTCGCGGCGAGCTCAGCCTGGCAAGCGAACCGAGGGGATCGACGGCCGTATCACGCGGCGAAGGGTCGCCGAGCAATGTCGCGAACAGCAGATCGGCCTGACGATCGGAAATGCCGCCGAAGCCGGCCATGAGCATTTCGACCAGCCGCGATGCCTGAAAGAGCGCCGGCGTGCGTCGCTTTGCAATCGTGACCGCGCGGTCGAGTTCCCGATCGCCGCCTGCCACATCACCCGTGTCGTAGGCGGTCAACGCCGTGGCATAGGCCTGTTGCGCGCCGGCAAGCCCACGGCCGGGATCGCCACGCATCAGGCGGCCGTCAATCTCTGCCAAGCTCGCCGCCGCCGCCTGCGCGTCGCCTGCCACGGCCAGAGCTTCCGCCTCCAACCCAAGGAGCGTTGCCCGCAAGACAGGGAGCGTTGTCCGCGACCACTCGGCACCGCCGCGAATCGACGGCGGCATGCCCCGCGTCCCCGCGGCCAGATGGGCCGCGGCCACCAGCCGAAACGCCTCCTCCAGCGCCCTCGCATCGCCGTAGTCGGCGGCGGTGTAGGTGGCCTCCTCGAAATAGCGGGCGGCTGCTGCCGGCTGGTCGCCATCAAGGGCAATGCGTCCCAGCACGATCAGTCCCCAGGACGACAGCGAATGGTCGAACTGATTTCCGATGAGCAGACCGCGGGTGAGCAGCGGCTGCGCCTGATCCGCCTTGCCCTGCGACCAAAGCGCCGTGCCGAGGGCGATGTCGATCCACGACTGCGAATAATGATTGGGGGGGGCGGGCCGTCGTAGCAAGGCCTTGGCCGCCTCGTCGATGGCAGCGCCTTCGCGGGCGAGTTCGCCAAGGATCACACCGCGGCGGTAGAGCGATATCACGAGCGCACGCATGATCTCCTGCGGCCGGACCGGATAGTTGACCGGCGCAGCGAGCACCCCTCCTTTCTGCAGCACCTCGTTCGGATCGGCACCTCCGAGACGGATGGAGATCGTGCCAGGAATGCCAGCCGGGGCTGTGTTGCGTTGACTGCGGCCCCACGTCGCCACCCGCTGTTGCGCGAGCGGTCGCGGTCCCTGCGGCGGAAACTGCACGGCGAGCAGCCACTCGGCATGGGCGGCCGAAAGCAAGAGTGCCTCATCGTAGGCGGCGACTGCTTCGCGCAGGCTCCCCAGCTCGTAGTGGCATTCACCGACGACCGCAGCGCTGGCGATCGAATCGATCCACCTTTGCGGTCCTGCGCGGATTCCCCCCTGATGGTCACGGACGGCAATTTCCAAACCGTTGGTGAAATCGCCCGACGCCAACGCGGTGAGCGCGAGGTCGTATCCCGGCGACGGCACCGCCTGGCCTCCCGGCATGCCAAAGCCAGGCTGCAGCACGACCTGCGCCCCTGACCTGGCTGCGGACAGGCCCATGATGACGGCCATCACCAGAGCCATGATCCGACACGGATGCTGGAAAGTCGGGGTCATGCCCGGTGTTGTAGCACGAACCGCAGCCAGCACGGGCTCAGGCCAGTGGCCGACTGGCGGCAATCTGGGGGGGCGTGGCGGCCGCCCTGGCAAATTGGGCATGCCGAACAACGGGGTCCTGACGGTTGTTCAAAGTTTGCCGGTTGAATCGGTCGATAGCTCCCATGGCGATCATGCAGCCCGACTCGCGGTTCCTGCCAACGCCCTTCAGACCATCCGCCGGGAAGAGACCCATGAGCATCAGAACCTTGCCTTCGCGTCGCCGTCAGACTGCCATCCGCGCTGGTCTGCTGCTCCTCGCCGCCGGCGGACTGTCGCTCACGGGCTGTCAGGTCGACGTGGGCGGGCAGACGCTCCCCAGCCCGTACTATCTGCAGGACGACATCCAATACTTCCCCGCCGGCCCCGAGTTCAAACTCTCGAAGGAAGCCGCGGCCCTGAAGGCCTACAAGAAGGAACAGGGCGAATGCCCTGATGGCTGCGGCGGCAGCGGCGGCGGCTGCAGTTCCTGCAAGTAGGCCCCTGTTCAGCCAGGTGGTTGACCTTTCGGCGGGGCCCGCTAGAATTCGCCTTCGTGGGACAGCAGCCCATTCAGCAGCAAAAAGCTACTGGATTGTGGGTTACTAACCCAAAGCGAATGGAATCGCCCCGGCAAGCAACGGCTCGTTGACCCGGTTTCCCACGGAGCCTGGCAGACCGTGACCGTCGCGTATGAACACTTCCGCGGACCTGCTGATTGGCGAGTTTTCCCGCACGCTCGACGATCGCTTCAGGCTGTCGCTGCCCCCGGAATTCATCGGTTCGCTGACAGCATCGGGCTCGCGGATGGTGCTCGCCAAGGAGCGGGCGGGCTGCCTGTCGCTGTGGCCCGCGGCCATCTGGAAGCCGCGGATCGATGCGGCTGTGGATGTCGTCCGCAGCAAGCTGCAGGCGGGCCTGCTCACGCAGCGGGTGGGGCAACTCCAGGATCTCGGACGGCTGCTCTCAACCCGCCACAAGGCGGTGACGCTGGCGGAACGCGGCAGGCTCGTGGTGCCGGAAGGCTTTCGAGAGTTCCTGGCGGTCGAGCCTGGGGCCGACCTCCTCGTGGTGGGCGCGGCCGTGTGCGTGGAACTCTGGCAGCCGGCGGCGTGGACCGCCTTCGTCACAGCCGAGATGCCGGAGTTTCGTCGCCGCATCGACGAACTGACGACCTGACCAACCGAACTGAACGACCTCCAGACCAAAACGACCTCCAGACCAAGAGGACGAACTCCTGATGATCTTTGGCCATGCCCGGGTGAGAGGAAGCGATTTTTAACCTGGCGGATCCGTCCGGTCAGGAAACTCGACAACCACGGAGCGGGCCCCACAGCACGGATGCTGCCAAGGGACCTCCCCCGGGCATGGCCTTTTTTGAACGGTCCGCCTCTCACCCCAGCGGATTGCCGCCGGCGGTGATGGGCCAGGTCACCCGCGTTCCAGCCAGAGCCGACGCGTACACCGCCGTCGTCATTTCAAGCACCGTCCGCCCGGCATACATACCGGTCTCCGGCTCACGATCCTCGGCGATCGCGTCAACCAGGTCCGCTGCGGCGCGGCGGCCCCAGCCAACCCGCTCGGCGGCACGGTCGCCATCGCTCGCGTTCATCGGCGGTGACTCGACACCCTCGGCGCCAATCGGCTTCCACGGAAACTCCTTGTCGACCCGCCACAGCGGGGCCTCGCGAAGGTAGGCCTGCGGCACGTGGTCCGGTCGGATGTGGATCGCACCCTTCGTGCCCACGACCGTCAGCCCAAAGTTCGGCTGCTTGAGGCCCGCGTCACGAACGCTCGCGAAGTAGCCGATCGGTCCGTCCGCCAGGCCAAACATCGCGCTGATCGAGTCGCCGGCGATGGGGCCGATGCCCTCGGGGCCGGCGGTGGCATCGGCACGCGTGATCGGCCGGCCGCCCTGTGAAATGGATGCCTCGCACCACTGCGGCGTGCCCCCCAGATCGACCATCATGTCGAGGATGTGGCAGCCGAGCACGATCAGATCCTCACCCCCGCCGCGTGCATCCTCCTTGCCGCGGCCACGAAGCTCGAGCACCTTCCCGATCCGCCCGTCCTCGATCAGGTCACGGGCCGCCGCGTAGGCGGACGAGTGCCGGTTCACGTAGGCCAGGGTGAGCTTGCTGTTCGACTTCTTGCAGGCGGCGATCACGGCATCGGCCTCGGCGAGCGTGCGGACAAACGGCTTCTCCATGAAGATCCCCTTCACGCCAGCTTCCGCGGCCGCGATCGCCATCTCCGCATGGCAGTCGATGTGCCGCATGCAGATGGCGACGATGTCGGGCTTGGCCTCCGTGAGCATCGCCTTCCAGTCACGATGGACGACGCCCGGCCTCGATGCGTCGAGCTTGTTCCGCTCGACCGCCTTGGCAAGGGCCTCCTCGGATTCGTCCGCCACGGCGACGAGTTCTGCGCCCTCGACGCCGCCCCAGAGTTGATCGATCGCGTGGCCCCAATCGCCGCGGCCCGTCCGACCGATCGCCGCCACCCGCAGCGGCGCCATCCTGAATCGATTCATCGTCGTTCTCCTCTTGCAGGTCGTTCGGTCTTCAGATCAGTCCCGTCGCGTCACTGACGCATCACCTTCGTGGCGCCGTCGAGAAACATCTGGACGGCCGATGCCACCAGCACCATCCCCATCAGCCGCTCGATCGCCGTGATCCCCTTTTCCCCGAGAAAACGGCTGAGCTTCGCACCCAAGAGCAGGATCACGGCGGAGGCCAGCCACGCGAGCGACACCGCCGTCAGCCATTCCACATGCCGCCCCGGGGCCTGGCTGGTCATCAGCAGCACCGTGGCCAACGCCGACGGACCGGCAATGTACGGGATGGCGAGCGGTACGACGAATGGCTCGCCGTCGACCTGCTCTCCAAGCGTGCCGTGCGTCGCTGGAAAGACCATCCTGATCGCGATCAGAAAGAGCACGATCCCGCCGGCCATCGTCAGCGCGGGCTCCGAGATGCCGAGCAGCGAGAGCAGAGGCCTGCCCGCATAGAGAAACCCCACGAGGAGGCCATACGCGATGAGGAGTTCGCGGCCCACGACCCACAGCCGGCGGGCGGGCTCGACGGGCTTGAGCGCCGCCAGAAAGAGCGGGATGTTACCGATCGGGTCCATCACGAAAAACAGCAGGATTGCGGCAGAGAAGGCGGTCATGGTTATGATCCTAGCATGCCCTGCGACGACCACGATCACGATGCCCACGAGCATGGCCACTCACATGGCCACTCACATGGCCACTCACATGGCCACGGCCATGCCCATGGCCTCGCGCTCGATCAGTTCGACCGGGCGATGGCGGCAGGCGTCGGCCTCAACACGCTCTTCGTGATCATCGAGGTCGCCAGCGGCCTCTGGGGCGGATCGCTGGCACTGGTGGCCGATGCCGGCCACAACGCGGGCGACGTCATCGGACTGCTGCTGGCCTGGGGCGCCAGCCGGCTGGCACGACGGCCCCCCTCCCGTCGCTATACATGGGGCTTCCGCCGCACCACGATCTACGCCGCGCTCGCCAACGCCGTCTTGCTGCTCACCGCCTGCGGGGCGATCGTCTGGGAGGCATGGCATCGATTGCAGTCACCGGAACCGGTCGCCGGTCCGGTGATGATCGCGGTGGCCGCGGTGGGCGTCGCAATCAACACGCTGACCGCGTTGCTCTTCATGCGGGGCCGCGAACGGGATGCGAATCTGCGAGGGGCATTCCTGCACATGGCGGCCGATGCGGCCGTGTCGGCGGGCGTGGTGCTGGCTGGCATCGCCATCATGCTCACGGGCCGGACATGGATCGATCCACTGGTGAGCATGGTGATCACGCTGGTGATCGTGGCAGGCACGTGGGATCTGTTCCGGGAAAGCATCGATCTGTCACTCGACGCGGTGCCCCGCGGGGTCGACCCCGACGCGATCACGAACGCGCTCGCCGCCATTTCCGGTGTCGTCGAGGTGCACGACCTGCATGTTTGGGCCGCCAGCACGTCTGAGGTGTCGCTCACAGCGCACCTCGTGGTGCCTGAAAAAGATTTGCACGAATCGGCACTGTCGGCCGCGACCGCCCTCCTCCGCGACCGCTTCAAAATCGCCCACACCACCATCCAACTCGAACGCGAGGATGCGGGCCAGGCCTGCGTTCAACGCCCAGCGGAAGTGTTGTGAGGATGGCCGCGGACGGCTGAGCGTGCGATGCCTGCAAGCATGAGGCGAAACACCAGTTCGTGCAGCGGCCAGATCGCATACCAGTAGGCCAGGCCGCCGACGCCCCGCGGATCGAAGATGGCCGTCTGGTGGATCGTGACATCCCCATCGCGGGGCACCACCTCGAATTCCAGCCAGCCACGTCCTGGCATCTTCATCTCGGCCGCCAGCCGTAGCCGCCTTGGCCGATCGCAGACGTCGACCTGCCAGCAGTCGAGCGTCTCGCCCGCCTCGAGCCGCTCCGGATCCCTCCGGCCGCGTGCCATGCCGGGGCCACCGATCATTTGATCCATCCAGCCGCGCAGCTGCCAGAGCCAGTCGCAGGCATACCAGCCATTCGCGCCGCCGATCCGCTCGATCGCAGCAAACGCCCGGTCAGGCGAGACAGCCACCACGGTGTGCCGATGGTCCACGAGTCGCGTGCCCTCGGCCTTGCCACCGTAGCGGTGCGGCAGGTCCTCCAGATCCGTGAGATCAGCCCAGCGCTTCCCAGCAAATGCGGTGTCTTCCTGAAGCATCGCCTCGTGGACGGCGGCCGACAGCGATCGGGGCCGGATCGCAAAGTCGTGGAGCGCCGCATCGCTCGTGACGACGGTCGGATTTTTGAGTCCGTCGATCAACTTGCGACCCACCTTCGAATACTTTGGTGTGACGAGCTTCAGCCACAGGCTCGACAGCCGCGGCGTCAGCACCGGCACCGGGATCATGAGCCTCCATAGGCCCCTCTGCCGGGCATATTCCTGCATGATGGCGCCATACGACACCCTATCCGGCCCGCCGATCTCGAAAATCCGCGGGCCTGCCGGAGGAAGATCCACAGCCGCCGCCAGATAGGCGACCACATCGGCGATGGCGATCGGCTGCGTGGGCGTGGCCAGCCACGCCGGGCAGATCATCACCGGCAGCCGTTCCACCAGCGTCCGCACCAGATCGAAAGAAAAACTCCCGGCCCCGATCACGATCGACGCCCGGAATTCCACCACGTCGAGCCCGCTGGCCCGCAGGATCGCTCCCACTTCATGACGGCTCCGCAAGTGCGCAGAGAGCCGGTCATCTTCAGCCCCCAAACCGCCCAAGTAGATGATGCGACGCACGCCGGCGGCACTGGCCGCGGCCGCAAACCGCTCGGCCGCCAGCCGGTCGGACCGCTCGAAATCGACGCCGCTCTCCATCGAGTGAACGAGCCAGTAGGCCACGTCGATGCCATCGCAGGCCCGCGCGAGCACCTCGGGATCGGCCGCGTCGCCGGCCACGACCTCGGTGCCCGGCGCAGTCAGACCGGCGAGTTTCCCGGGCCGACGAGCGAGGCACCGCACGGCGTGACCGCGCGACTCGAGTTCTTTCAACAAGACGCCCCCCACGTAGCCTGTCGCGCCGGTGAGGAGAATTCGCATAAAGGAGAAATACCCTAAGAGGGAGCGAAGCCGGTCGGGGTCACGCGCAGACGACGGTGAACTTTGACTGCCAGAGTTGGTGAACCATGCCCGTGGAGTGTGAGTCGTCACGCCGAAGACGGGTCGAAGACCTCAAGTCCGCCGGCGGCGAGCATGAGCCCCGCCGGCGAAGCGGACCATCGCCGCTGTCGTCCTTCAGTTTACGGTTCGTCGACTTCGAAGGCGCGGTCCATGAGCTCCGGGTTGCCCGTCTTGAGGCCGTACAGAAACCACCGCACCCGCTGCTCGCTGGTGCCGTGCGTGAAGGCGTCGGGCACCACGTAGCCCTGGGCCTGCTTCTGGATGCGGTCATCGCCGATCGCCGCGGCCGCGTTGACTGCCTCGCGGATATCCTCCTCATCGAGGATGCCGGCATAGCGGGCTACATGGTGCGCCCAGACGCCGGCGAGGAAGTCGGCCTGCAATTCCATGCGGACCGAGAGTTTGTTGTAGTCGCGGTCTGAGAGCCGCTGACGCATCGACTGCACCTTGTTGCTGATGCCGAGTTGATTCTGCACGTGATGGCCGATCTCGTGGGCGATCACGTAGGCCTGAGCGAAGTCGCCAGGGGCGCCGAACCGCCGCTTCAGTTCGTCATAGAACGCGAGGTCGATGTAGACCTTCTTGTCGAGCGGACAGTAGAAGGGCCCGGCAGCGGCGCTCGCCATGCCGCAGGCACTCTGCACCCGGCCGGAGAAGAGCACGAGTGTGGGCGCGGCGTAGCGGCCACGAAAGTGCTTGGGGAAGAGACGGCCCCAGACGTCTTCGTTGTCGGCGAGCACGACCTTCACCATCTTGGTCATCTCGTCATTGATCGGCTTGGCGGGCGCCTGCTGCTGGGGCCCGGCGATTTCGGGCGCGATCTGCGCCACCATCTGCGGGTCAAAGCCCAGGAACATCATCGCCACCATGAGCAGCAGGGTGATCAACCCGCCACCCACGAGCACCGGCCCACCGATCCCGCGACGATCCTCGACGTTTTCACTCTGCCGACGGCCTTCCCAACGCATGGACTCTGTTCTCCAAGTAGCCATGAAACCAGTGGACGATACGACACCGCCGGCAATGTACCACGCCGGTGCGGCGTCAACACGTCCCTGGTCTGAACGCGGCCGACGTCATTCCGGCAGCGGACGGCCCTTGGTTTCCGGCAGGAATGGCAGCACGGCCAGCCCCAGGAGGAACGCCGCACACATCGCCAGACCGGCGGGTCGCATCGGCTCCCGCATCCACTCCGGGCTCTGGATGCCCGCGAACACGGTGCTCGACAACTGCCCCAGGAGAAACGGGCCGCTGGCCGCGACGAAGCGGCCGACGTTGTAGCAGAAGCTCGTGCCGGTGCTGCGGAGCCTGGTCGGGAAGAGTTCCGGGAAATAGATGGCGTAGCCGGCGAACAGCGAGAGCTGGCAGAACCCCATGATCGGCAGCATCCAGAAGATCTCGGAGATCTGGTCGAGATAGCGAAAGACCATCGCCGTCGAGAGCATCGCCGCCGTGAAGGCGAGGGCGAAGAACGGCTTGCGGCCGATCTTCTGGCAGATCCGGGCGGCCAGCATCATGCTGGTGAATGCGCCGATCTGGATCATCATCATCGCCACGCCCGTCCAGATCGTCAGCCGTCCGGCGAGCTCCTGGCCGGTGAACCCCTGCGCCTTGAACGACTTTTCGAACACGCTCCGCTGCAGGTCGATGGCGAAGAAACCGATGCCCCAGAGGCCGATCACGCCGGAGCAGGCCAGCAGCATGCCCAGGATGGCATTCTTCCGCCAGCGTGGGTCGGCAAAGAGCGCGCCATAGCCGCCGAGCTTCTCGCCTGTCTTCGCAGCCCGTGCCTTCATCTCCTGCCAACGCTCCGGCTCTTTGAGTCCGGCCCGGATGACCAGCGCCAGGAGGGCCGGCAGGGCGCCGATCACGAACTTCCACCGCCACGGCTCCCAGCCGAAAAGCTTGCTGCCCATGTGGAGCTGCGCCTGGCCGAGGCCGATGCCGATCAGCGC
>Ga0214919_10009005_pt1 | contig 12953 bp, 24 predicted proteins | sample LL1503_MetaG_FD_177994 | JGI IMG/M metagenome (GOLD analysis project Ga0214919, IMG submission 177994) | Freshwater microbial communities from Lake Lanier, Atlanta, Georgia, United States - LL-1503 | ecosystem: Environmental > Aquatic > Freshwater > Lake | place: USA: Georgia | collected...
AGTACCATTTCTCGAGCAACAGTTGCTACTCCTGAGTGTACCCTTACATCGTCACATATTAACATAATTTTCTTCCTCTCATTTTGAGGGAGATACGCAAAACTTGAATTCATATAACTTATTGTTTAATTGTTTACTTATTGTGATTGGTAACTTGTTTTCTAAATTCTTCTGAGTTAAGATATAAATCCATTGCTCGATTTACAAGCTTATTTAAAGAAAATTTTCGCTTTACACATTCTACTTTAAAGATGTTGAATAAGTCTTTTTCGACTTTTACTGATGTGAGTTGTTCTTCCATAACATGTTTTGATATACGTATATATCCTTTTACTTGAGAATCGCTTTGTCACAAAAGTCCTTTTTGTCTTTATATTGACAGTAAAGACAACTTGACTTACTTGGAGTTGCTTGATGATCAGTGTTTTTATATGAACCATCAAGGTTAAACACTTCATCTACAAATGTGTCTAATGCAACTTTTGCCTTTTTCACTTTAGTTTTACCATTTGCAGGCACAAACTGTTGAACACGTTTTTGAGGATATTCACTTTGCTCCCATATTTTTCTTTTCACAATGAAAAATTCCACATCTATGTTTTCAATGTCTACTCCAAACTGTTCACTAAAGTACTGTTTGTACAGTAAAATTTGAAATTGTTTGACTTCGTCTTTCTTTTCCTTGTCTGACCATCCTCTTCCACTAGTCTTTATATCGTATATAACGAATTTCTCTGTAGGTTCATGATATAATACTAAGTCAATAAATCCATTAAATAAAACGTTGTTATGCGATTTATTTGGCGCTATAATAATGGGCACCTCGATGCCTACTAAGTGCCATTCTTTAATGCTAAAGTAGTCGCCTCGTTTCTTTTTGATGAAGTCTAATATGGCTAAACCGTCCTCATAAAATTCCCTCATTTCTTTTGGACTGCTGTAGTGGACGTTTTTGTTGTCCTTATATCCCTTAGCATAGTTTTCTCTAAATCTCTCTTCAAAGTATTCTTCTATGTTTATGGCATCAGCCTTTACTCCACTTTCATTGTACATCACAGACAAGTAGTTTTGTAGTGTTTCGTGTACTGCAGTTCCAAAAGTCATGTTTATAGAAAAACTAGGCACCTTATGTCCGTCCCTATACTGTAAAGCCCATTTTTTAGGACAAGATAAAAACATTGACAGTTGTGAGTAAGATATGCTCTTTTGAAAAGCATAGTCAACAGCCACTGGTTTAAAGTCCTGTATTTTCTTTATGATGGAAGGAATTTTTTTCATATTATTTTTTCCACAATCCTCTCTCTACTAACTGTGCTATGATGCCATAGTTAGTGATGTCTTGATAAGTGTCTGTTAATGCTTCATTTTTGGCAACTTGTTTAGTCATGATGAGATTTTTCCATCTACTCACTTTATCGTTTAGTCTGAAAAACAGACCTGTTAAAGCGAATTGTTTTTCTTCATCATTTGCCAACTGAGTGCCTGCTGCTACATTAGTTAAACCATAATCAAGATGTTTTTTAGCAAACATTTCATACTGTTCTCTAATGATCTTCTTGTATCCATTTGCAATGGTTGGATACTGTTCTTCCATTATTTCTATAACGGATTTTTCCTTTTCTTCTTTAGCCATTAGTTAATTGTGTTTGCCATAAATGATACTGATGATGGTCTGTTTGTAAAATCAACCATATTTGTACATGTAAATGAACCTAAACCTATTATACCATTACTGTTACTATTATAAGTATAATTGTCGAGTGAATTACCAAAAATCGTACTTCTATTTAATTGAGAAGTTACGGTTTCTGTGGTCGTATTATAATTCACTCCTACTAAAAAGGGCGAATTATAATTTCAACTTGATCTAATTCTGTTTTCTTATCTGCAGGAATTTCCATTGCTGCAGCCATTAAAGCTGATGCTTGAGATTCTGCTAAGATAGTTTTTGGGTCTACTAATACTTTAGATTTTAAACCATCGTCTTTTGATTGTTTTTCTGTTGGATGCCATACAATAGCATATTGAAATAGTGTTGATTTTTTCATTTTGTTTTTAGTTTTTATTTGATTAATTTTTCTAGATATTTTTTGATTACTACTATTTTTCTACGAATACCAATACCATCAATATTTCCTAGCTTAATTAGAAATTCATTTAATTCATCTAATTGAGTCTTCATTTGATTAGTTTTTTAACTTGTTTTTCATCTACTCCCTTACTTACTAAAATATTTTCTAACCATTTTTCATCTGTCAACTGGATGTACTCTGACGCTTCACTTGTTGAACATTTAAAATACTCAGAAACATGTTGGAGTACTTCAGGTGAAGATGTTTTCTTAGAATTTGACTTAATGTAAGCAGAGTAAGTGTTTTTACTTTGTGGAATCATAAAACAGTACACTTCATATAACTTTTTACTGTCTTGAATGTTTAATCCTTGAATGTAGTTTACAATGTCAATGTACTTTGGATTCATGCTTAAAAAACGATGAATCATGTACTTGTCAAATGCTTTCTTTTGTTCTACAGTAAATGTTTCAAAAGTAGACTTTGTGTCAATAATTGCCTTAAGGAAGTCAAAGATTGTAAATGTTTTAGCTTTACTTGTTGTTGTAGATTTCATATTCTTCTTTTAATTCTTTTGGTAACATTTCGATTAAAATTTTTCCTGTTTTTACATCGATGAACACTGGAATTGGAATGACTGCGTCTTCACTTGTTCCAGCTAAAAATTTGCTTAATTTTCTTAACACTACAGCTTCTTGAAATATTTGATTTCCTTCTGCTGATTCAATTGGGGTGGACTGTTTGATGTCCACATTCATTTTTAATTGTTCTTGGCTCATATTTTTGTTTATTTAATTGTTTCTAAAATTTTACTTACACATGCCATGATGTTTATTTCTTTATCAAGTCTAAATGTTGCGTGATACATGTATTCCTCTAAAGTACAAATGACATATCCCTCATTTCCATTAGCATATTCACTTAACTTATCGTATAAAAACTTATATAAACTCTCAAAGTCATCTACTTCAGAGTTTGCGATGATTTGTCTTATAAGATTGAACGACTTAGCAGACGGTTTTTTTAGTTCTTCTAGTACTTTTACTTGATAATCATCAGTTAAATTTACTGAATTGTCTAATGTTAAAGTTCCATCAACAGTGTACTTTTGACAGTTGTTGATGATTTTTCTAAAGTCAGGATAAAATTTGTTTACTATAGTTACTAGGTCTTGAATTTCATATTCAACTTCTTCCTTGTCTAAGATGACACTAATGTGTTGTGCCACTACTTTTTTACTTGGAGGTGACAAGTCAAATTCTTGACATCTACTTCTTAAAGGTTCAATCAATCGTTCTGCGTAGTTTCCTGTTAGAATGAAGCGAGTAGTTAAAGAATATGTTTCCATCATGTTCAACAGAATGACTTGAGATGCTTGTAAAATGTGAGTTGCTTCATCTAAAATCACTATTTTAAGTGGTTTGAATGAACCAGCAGCAGCAAATGCTCCTACCTTGTCTCTCATAATGTCTATGCTTCTTTCATCAGTTGCGTTGATGTAAAGAAAGTCACAGTCAATGTTGTTGACTAATATTTTTGCGAGTGTCGTTTTCCCTGCACCCGGTTTACCAGCGAACAAAAGATGAGGAATGTCTTGTTTGTCAATGAATTCTTTAAACTTAGCTTTCACTTCGTCTTTACAAATGTATCCTTCTAAAGTGTCTGGACGGTACTTTTCGTTTAATATTGTGTGTAACCTTTTTGTCATAACCTATTTATAAATTGTATTTTTTCTTTATTGTTTCATAGTATCCTGGAATGTCAGAGGCGTATTTTTTAATCAACTCAAGATGATATTTTTGTTTAAATTTTTCATCATCTGTAGTTTCATATATGATTAGGTCTCTTAAACGAGCAGCCATTTCATAACGTTCTACGTCAACACACCAGTCTAAACGTTCTTGCATTACTTCAATGTAGTCATTTTGAGTCATATACTATATTTTTGCATTATTACATCTGCTACAGCATAAAATTGATCATAATCATTTTTACGCATTAATACTGTTGCCGATATCATCTCAGCAATAAATGCTTTACGTTTAGTTCCTTTAAGAAATAAATCGTCTGCTAGATTTAAAATTTCTGTTTTCATAACTTTTATTTTTATTTGTTTACTTAAATATACTAAGTCTTTTTTAGTAAGCCAAACTAGTAGTCTCCGTAGATGTTAAATTTTTTAGGCGGTTCAGGAGCTACCGTTTCATTTGTAATGATGTATATTTCTCCTTTTAAAGGCGACAGTTTAAAGTCATATGCCTTTTGTACTTTGGCAAAGTATGCTTCTAGTGTTTCGGTTAGTGATGAGTAAATTTTACTTTCAGGTCCATTATCTACTAGACGCCACCTATCTGAAGGTGGTACTCTAGTGGCGATTAGTTTATATACTTCTATTTCCATTAGTACATTCCAGGCATCATACCTGGTTCTTCTTTTTTATCGTTGTTTACTTCTACAATTGCTGCTTCAGTTAACAATACTACTCCAGCAACTGATGCTGCATTTTCTAAAGCACTTCTTGTTACTTTACTTGGATCAATGACACCTGCTTCTTTCATGTCAACAAAGTTTCCACTTTTAATGTTGTATCCTTTCCAGTTGTCATCACTGCCTAAAACATTAATTAATCCATAACATTCTCCTTCTGTGTATCCGGCATTTGTTAAAATTTTCATAAATGGAGCAGCACATGCTTTGTAAACGATTTTTTTACCAATGTGAATGTCTGAGCCAAATTTTACTTCTTTTTCTGTAATTGCTTCTCTAGCGTATAGTAAAGCTGCTCCTCCTCCTGGTACAATTCCTTCTTCAATAGCGGCTTTTGTGGCGTGTAAAGCGTCGTCAACCCTGTCTTTAGTTTCTTTCATTTCAAGTTCACTGTTTCCACCTACATGAATAATTGCTACACCACCTATAAACTTAGACAAACGTTCTTGTAACTTTTCTTTTTCAAACGGCACAACTGACTTTTCAATTTGTACTTGTAGCTCTTCAATTCTTGCTTCAATTTTTTCAGAAGTACCTTTACCGTCAACTAATGTTGTTTGGTCTTTAGTAATTGTAACTAAACGAGCACTTCCTAACCAGTCCCATGAAAACTTTTCCATTTTCATACCTTTCTCAGTGCTAAACACTTGTCCACCTGTCATTGTAGCAATGTCTTCTAAAATGAGTTTTCTACGATCTCCAAAGTCAGGAGCTTTTACTGCTGCTACTTTAAGTGTACCTCTGATTTTGTTTACTACTAATGTTGACAATGCTTCTGCTTCAATGTCTTCAGCAATGATCAACAATGACTTTCCTTGACTTGAAATGCCTTCTAAAATTGGTAATAAGTCTTTTGCTTGAGTAAATTTCTTGTCAGCAATTAAAATGTATGGATCTTCTAAGGTACAGTTCATTGAGTTGTTGTCTGTAACAAAGTAGTGTGACTTGTACCCTCTGTCAAACTGCATACCTTCTACTGTTTCAAGGTACGTTTCTCCACTTTTAGACTCTTCAATGTGAACTACTCCTTCACGACCTACTTTTTCCATTGCTGCAGCAATTAACTTTCCAATTTCAACATCGTTGTTTGCAGAAATAGTAGCTACTTGTTCTAATTGAGTTTCTGAAGTAATGTCTTTAGACACTTCCTTGCGCAAACACATTACTACTTCTTTCACAGCTGAGTCAATGCCTCTTTTAATTTCTACTGCATTTGCTCCTTTGTCTAAGTAAGACAAACCTTCATTAATGATTGCTTGTGCTAGTAAAGTTGAAGTAGTTGTTCCATCACCTGCGTTGTTAGCGGTTTTGATAGATGCTTGTTTAATCATCTGAACGCCCAAATTTTCAATTGGATCTTCTAACTCTGAAATTTGTTTTGCAACTGTAACTCCATCTTTTGTACTTCTCACTTCACCATATTCAGTGTAAATGACGTTTCGACCATTTGGTCCTAATGTTGAGGTAACTGCGTTAGCTACCTTGTTGATTCCGCTAACAAGTTTTTTTCTTGCTTCAGAACCAAATTCAATGTTTTTGTTCATAACTTGGTTTTAGTCGTTTATAATTGCGATTACTTGATTTTCTGCTGTTCCCCAATATTCTTCTCCTTCAAATTCTATATTCACTGGGCCCATTTGAGGCAAAATTACCTTTTGGCCTACTTTTAATGTTGTTGGAACGAATTCTCCGGTTGCGCAGTAGTAACCAGGACCTACAGATACAATAGTACCTATGATATTTTTGGTTTTTCCTAAGTCAGGAACGATAATATTTCCGTAAGTGACTTCTTCTTCTACTTTGGGTTTGACAATGATACTGTTAAATACAGCTTCTAATTTCATAACTTTGTTTTTTAAATGTATAACTTATTTTACTATGATAAATATATTAAACTTCTGTTGTTTCATCAAGCTTAACTTCTTCTTCAACTAATTGAGCTTCTTCAATTTTTTGGGCAAAATAGTATATTCCGTTTTTCTTCAACACAGTATCGGCACCAATGTATTCCTTATATTCTTGTACCATATTTTCAGGTATTGTAGATTCTTTAAGGGTGCGTTTGATGATGTATAAACTGTCTTCCCAATTTACGACTTGTTTGCTTATTGTGAACATTATATGTCTTTTTTAACAATGTAATATGTACTTTTTGTGTTGTCTGTTTCAAACTCAAACTTTAACAGTCCTTCTAAGTTGACGTACATTTTTGCTTTAACAGCGTCTTTATTTGCTGACAGTATTTCCTTTAATAAGTCTGAACTAAAGTTTAAAGTAAAGTCAGACGACACATCTTTTTGTTTAAAGTTGGTCATAAAGTAAGATATCTTGTTTGCATACTCAATGTCTCCTCCAAATATAAGTTCAAGTTCAAAGTCACCGTCCATACTTGTAGTTGGTTTCATTACCATAGTTGTACTTTCAGATAGGGCAGATTTAGCTTTAATTAAGGCAGTTATGATTTCTGTGTTTAAAGTTGTTTCTAGATTGTATTCATCTGGACCTGTGTATGCTCCTGTTCTTGGAATTGTTAATGTGTCTGCTAAGGCATAGTTGATAGTAAACTGATTGTCTGAAATGATGAGTTTAGTAAATATTTTACTTTCCTTGTTGTAAGAAATCATCAAGTCACCTTGTGTTGTTCCTATTAGTTTTAAAAGTTGAGTAGTGTTGCTTATGCCTACAGATGAGTCTACAATGTCAAAATTGTCACAGTTTATTTCTCCAATCATTTCTTTGGTTGGTGAAGTAAATTTGATGTTTATCTTGTTACTTTTAACATCCCACTTAACTGCTTCTACTAAACCATTTAGATAATATTTACTTATAATACTTTGAAGTTCTACTTTATTTATCATATTTTATTCTATCTAAAATCTGTTTGTTTGTTTGTCTGTCACTAGATGAAACGTCATCACCAACTATAGCATCAAGTCTGCCTAAATCATATGCTGTTTGTTTCAATTTAACATCATGTTTAGTTTTTTTTACATTATTGAGTTCGTCGTTAAAACCCTGTAAGTATATTTCTATTAAATCTTTATCTGTTTCCATATTCTAAATAATACTTATTGATTGTGTTTACAAGATTTACTTTATTTATCATCTTTTTACTTCTTTGTCAATTTCGTGTGTTAAAACATTTAATATCATCCCCCAACTTTGCATAATATCTCTGTCAAGAGAAGTACCTTTAGGACTTGATTTTAACCTATTTGCAACCATCCTGAGTGTATCTTCAATTTGCTTTGCTTGAAATTCGTATATTTTTAATTCTTTCATTTTTGTTTGATTATTTTATATCCTAAAAAATTAAGTGAATCTAATACCTGACCTATCTCTTTTCTTACTAATTCAATTTCTTCATCTGAAAAAATAGCATCAATTAAATCCCTATCAAAACTAACTATACTTTCGTTTGTATCTTGTTGCGCTTGGGTGTAACCTAATACAAATCCGTATTTTTCTAAAGAAGTACCGTCATACTCTTCATCAAAAATCATTTCAATTTCTTCTCTGTTTTTCATAATTAATACCAATTTATATTTAAATTAAATTTTTCAAATATTTCTTCTGCATCGGCTGGTAATACTTTTATCCAAATGAAAACTTCCCCATATGGGTGTGTTCCGATATTACATCCTCCAAATTCCCAATAGTCAATCTGACTAAAATAGGTATTTTGTCTAAATGAAATAACCCAATGTGGTGAATTTTCTTGTATGATAGGAAATGCTTCCTCGTATGTTAGTTTACTAGGTTTTCTTTGAAAGACTCCTGGGTTGTCTACTGTTCCCTTTTCATCTACCCAACTCTTATATGACTTTGATAAAGCAGCGTCATAAAGTTCTCTTGGATTTTTTGGAATATTTTTTATTATCGCGTGTTTCATTTTTATTAAATATACGTTTAAAAATTTGGGAAGCCAAATCTTTATTTTATTCAAACCATTTTACAATGTCACGAAGAAATTTTTTACGATCATATTTCTTCCAAAATCCCTTTTTAAAATATTGTAAATGTTTTCCATGCCTATTTATTGGGTGACCACAATCACCTTCAGCATAATTATGCCATTTCTCAGTTTTTGGTCTTGATATTTTCATATTCTAAATATATGTTTTTAAATATTGTAAGCCAAATCTAGAAACTAAAAAATTTCTTAACATTTGGATTGAGTGTTGGAAATTCCCATTTTAAGTCTTCATACAGTGACTTTAACTTGTTAGCCAATAATGAGTCAAATATTTCATCTATGTCAATGTATGTTTTTACAAATTCCTCAATTTCAGGAGGCGTTTTAGCATTTGGAACACCTATTGTTTCTATGCCAAATGGATTTTGTTTTAGGTTGATAACAAACAGTTTGTCGCCTTCAATTATACTTTCATATTTTTTGTCTAACTTTTTAAACTTTAACAAGTCATTGTAACGAACTGCTGCTTTTGTGTTGAATGGTGCTTTCAACTTAAACCTACTGAATATTTCTCCTGCTGTTGCCTTTACTTGATAATTAGATATTTGCTTTACTCCTGTTGGTTTTCCTAACACTTTAGGGTCTAGTGTGCGCAGTGACTTGTAAAAGTCAACTATTGAATTGTCTATTTCAGTTCTGTCTCTTCCAAACAATATGTCTTTGATAAAGTTTTCACCAAACGTTTTAAACAATTTGTTCATGTTAGACTTCATCAACTCTAGTCCTTTCATGTCTAATTCTTCTACGTCTACTCCTTCCTTGTTGGTAACATACATTGCGTATCTTCTTTTACCTGTTGTAAGTACTCCAGCACATATCACCTCTTGTTTCAATTGGAAGTAGTGAGTGTCAGGTTTGATGTTGAACAGACGTTTACTTAATTCGTTTAAGTAGAAGTTGGCTGCGTTTTGAATTTCTTGTGCTAGTTCTAATATTTTAGCATTTTTGTCTTCAACTTTGAGATTTGGATGTCTAAACTTTAAAAGATCACCTAACACAATGTATAAGGAATCTGTGTCACTAATGCAAATGTTTTGTTTTTCTTCCTTTATTTCAGTGTTTATCTTGTCGTTTACAAACACAATGCTTTCTTTAGTTAGTCTTTGTCCTGAGTTTGTAATGCCTGCACTGCATATTAAGTGTCCATCAGTATATCTCCATCCATTTTTAGCAAATGTACCATACATAGCATTTTGCAAAATTTTAAATGAATGTTGAAACAGGTCATACAATTTATAGTTAATCCAATCTTCTTCCTTACCTGCTTTCTTTTTTAATGCTCGATAGTGCTCTCTTTTTTCAAACCAACCTTCTAATATTTTTGACACTACACTTTGTTCATCAGTTCTAAACATAGCACCTGAAGCAGCAATTGTAAAGTTGTTTTTTTCAATCAAGTCAATTAAGTCTCCTAATTTGATTTGGGCTGACTTAAGAGTATAGTTTGCTTTGTTTAACTTTTCAATTTCTACTATTTCACTTGGATCTCTTTCTTTGAGTTTTTCTAGTGATTGATTTTGTTCATAAGTTGGATTGTTGTCTACCTTAATTCGACCTACCAATGTTTCAATGCCTAAGTTTAAAGACTTGATAATTGAAGGATACAATGATGTAAAGTCTAAGTCTATAACGTCAAAGTACAATCCTGGTATTGGTTCAAGCAAATATCCGCCAGCATACGACGTATTCTCCGCTTTTAAAGACGGATTATGAGTAGTTGGCTTATTTGGTGACACAATACCTTCTCGTTTTAAATACTTTAAAATTGCGCCTTCATTCATAACTGTGTTCCAATATATGCTTTCATAAGGAATGTTACATATGTGAGAAATCATGATGGTTAGTTCAATGAACTTTAACTTGTCTTCAAGTTTTTCTAAAATGTCAACGTCACGTAAGTTATAGTCAATAAAAGTGTTTAAGTCGCTTTTAAACAATGTGTTTAAATTTCCCTCATATTCTACCTTACCTAAGTTAACATATTTTAAACCAATGTCTCCTAGTTTGTACGATGGTTCTTCCTTCATAATGTACTTTTTGTGAAGTAACATGTAGTCTAAGTGATTGACTCCTCCTATTCTAACTTGTAAAGCACCTGCAAATTCTCTAAAGGTGATTTTTCTAATAGGAGACATTCTTAATATTTCGTCGTCGCCTAATACATGTTTAATTCTGAAGTATAAGTAAGGCATGTCAAAGTATTCACTGTTCCATCCTACTACTATTGTTGGGTCTAATTCCTCCCACTTGTCTAGAAATTTTTTGATGAGTTCTTTTTCAGAAATGCATGGTATAATGTGTTTACCATTTTCATTTGCTTCTTGAATTTCCTTGTTTTTGTCTACAACAAAACATATTTTAGTCTTTGTAGTCATGTCTATTAAGGCAATTGAAGTTAAAGGCATAGGAGCAGCCTTAATGTATTCAGGTGTTAAGGCACCTCCCATTTCAATTTCAATGTCTAAGTATAAAATGTTGTGCCATGAAGGTACTACATCGTCATACTTGTAGTATAATTCTCGTAAAATGAGTAATTCTTTGTTGATGTCTTTTTCTAATAGGTTGGGATCGTCTTTTTTAAACTTTGAAGTAGGAACAGCCCAACCACCAGTTAAAATGGGTTGAGCACCTTCATTCCATTCTTCAGCTCTCTTCCAATAAGTTGGATTGTGTTGAAATGTTTTCCAACCTGCTTTGTCGTCACGAAGATAGTAGGTGTAATCAGTAAAATCGTAGTAAATACTTTGATACATAACTTTTATTTTACTTAAATATATAAAAAATAACTTGGGAGACCAAGTTTTTAAATTAGGCTATAGTCAAATTAAATTGACCTGTTCCTCTTAAATTATAACTTGTTCCCGCTATTGTTGAAGCTGGGGTGAAAGTTAAAGATGAGGTACCGGGTTGAACTACTACTGATGCTATAACAGGAGAATAAATAAATCCCATAGAAGCAGAAACAACCCATGATCCTGAAGCACACTGTAATGAAGCACTATCATATACTCCATTTGAATTTCTTACTGTTTCTAATGTGAAATATGAAGAGTCACCTGGATTTGTAAATGTGAATGTTTTTTGGACCCCAGACGTAAGATTTTCTCCTAGTATTCCAGATCCATACATTTGTGCTGATGTGTATGTTGCCATTATTGATTGTTTCTAATAAATATTAGAAAAATTTAGATAGATTTGGTCTGAAGTAATTGATGTTCTTCATTACTTTTTTGTCGCGTGATCTGTACACAATAAAATATTCGCCTACTTTTTCATAGTGACATTCTTCACCTTGTTCTTCACTGCGCTTTACAACTGTTTGTTGTGCTTCTTCTTCTGTTGAACATGCTTTAGACATGTTAGATGCTTGCACTTCAGCATATGCATCTTCAAACTTGTCTTTTAAACCATGTAACATGCACCCATTGCCTAATGAAACATAAGTAATGTCACACAACGCGTCTAACACTTCTACAATGTTTCCAGTTTCACATGCTTCTTTATACTCTTCAAGTTCTTCTAAAATGAAGTTGTACACAAACATCCATTCTTTTTCTTCAGGAATTTGTGGTGTGTAGTTGTTTGGTTTGCCCATAGTGGCATTAAATGTCTCTACTTCGGAGACAAACGGTACGTATTTTTTTTCCATAACTTTATTTTTATTTGACTATTCTATATCCTATAAACCAAAAATCAACTCTAAAGAACCACTTTTTATCGTGTTTACCAAATCCTAATCTTAGCATTCGGTTGTCCTTATCGAGTTGAATTTTAAATATTTTCATTAATTTAATATATAAAATATATTTGTAAAATACAAACTTACTTTACATCATTTGAATTAATCAATGTGTATGAAAATGAATTTCCATGAATTTCTTTTGCCTTACGACACACAGCCATGAAAGATTCGAAATCTGCTGCTTTTTTAAACACCTGACATCCTTCAGACCAATTTTCTACATAAGTAGAATCTGCACCTGCTTTGTGAATGTTGATGCCAAATACGCCTTCTTCAATTTTGTTGACATCATACTTCAGATCTTTGTTAGCATCACGATACACTTTAACATTTTTTGCTTGTCCTAATGCTTCGTATTTTCCTTGGTGCAATCTGATGATGTGAGATCCTCTATACTGTCCTTCAACCAAACGAGCTACTCCATTTACATTGTGAAATTCCATTACGCCTTTTTTACCTGGATCGGTTGTTGCTGCCCATGAGTGGAACTTCCACACTCCGTTTTCTTTATATGACAATGTTAATAAATCATCAAATGCATTAGTAACTACATTTCCGGTTGTTGCGTTTCTTACGCCAACAATGTTTACGTCATAGTCTCCATTTTCAAACCAAGCATATCCTTTTGCTTTAACGGCTGTTTCAATTTGTTCTTTTGTGTACATAATTTTATTTT
>Ga0214919_10009006_pt1 | contig 12952 bp, 12 predicted proteins | sample LL1503_MetaG_FD_177994 | JGI IMG/M metagenome (GOLD analysis project Ga0214919, IMG submission 177994) | Freshwater microbial communities from Lake Lanier, Atlanta, Georgia, United States - LL-1503 | ecosystem: Environmental > Aquatic > Freshwater > Lake | place: USA: Georgia | collected...
TGTGTGACGGATCGTGTAATACTTACAGACTTTGTAGGAGTGGCTCTAATCGTAATAAGAGTTCGACTAGGAGTTAGACTTGTTGTAAGAGAACGTGTGCGTGTAATACTGATTGTAATACTGATTGTAGGACTTATTGTCGTTGTTTGTGATACAGATTGTGTGACGGATCGTGTAATACTTACAGACTTTGTAGGAGTGGCTCTAATCGTAATAAGAGTTCGACTAGGAGTTAGACTTGTTGTAAGAGAACGTGTGTGTGTGATGCTTATAGAAAGCGATGGAGTGCCTGTGCCTGTTCGCAACATGGTTGTCGGTAGATTCGTTTGTGTAAGACTGATGGTGCCAGTTCGTGTGACTGTGTGACTGGTACATCGGGAGACTGTGATTGAAACAGTAGAACTCTGTGAGAGTGTCATAGATTGAGAAATGGTGTTCGTAGATGTGAATGGATTGCTTTTTGATACAGTTTGTATATTGGAAAGAGTCCATGCGACACTGGGAGTTATTGTGGAAAAAGCGGAGTTGGAGATACTTGATGCGGGACTTGCAGTCCATGGAGAACGTGTGAGGGAACTATACAAAGTATTTGATGCGGTTTGAGAGGAACTCCCTATATTGCTGACGCTGAGACTTCCTATATTTGTGGTAGTTCCATCTATAGAACCGGATGGGGAAGCAGAACTTGTAGAAAAAACGGAGCTGGATATACTTGATGCGGGACTTGTAGTCAATGGAGAACTTGTGAGAGAACTATAGGAAGTATTTGATGCGGTTTGAGAGGAACTCCCTATATTGCTTACGCTGAGACTTCCTATATTTGTTGCACTTCCATTTACAGAACCGGATGGAGAAGCAGAACTTGTAGCAGTCGCAGAACTTGTAGCAGTCGCGGTAGCAGTAGAAGAACTTGTAGCAGTCGCAGAACTTGTAGCAGTCGCGGTAGCAGTAGAAGAACTCGTAGCAGTCGCAGAACTTGTAGCAGTCGCGGTAGCAGTAGAAGAACTCGTAGCAGTCGCAGAACTTGTAGCAGTCGCGGTAGCAGTAGAAGAACTCGTAGCAGTGCCCGTAGCCGTCGCAGTCCCCGTAGCTGTCGCAGAACTTGTAGCAGTCCCCGTAGCCGTCGCAGAGCTCGTAGCTGTCGCAGAACTACTTGCTGTCGCAGAACTCGTAGAAGTTCCTGTGGCCGTCGCAGAACTTGTAGCAGTCTCCATGGCCGTCGCAGAGTTCGTAGCAGTCCCCGTGGCCGTGGCAGTTCCCGTAGCAGTTCCCGTAGCCGTCGCAGAAATTGCCGATGTGCCTGACTGCGTCACGGTTGGTGACACCGTTTGTGTAGATGTCGTCGAACTAGAAGAACTGGATACATCTGAGAATGTATTGGGAGTAGCAGATCCACTCCATGTTCTTACTGTAAGAGATGGAATCGCGGAGTCTGTTCGTATAGGGCTAGATGTTTGACTCGTGTCTACAGAAGCTGTGCCGGCCGTCGCGCTGCCATCCGGACTCGTCGAGACAGTCGTTGCCATAGATACAGACCCACTTGCGGAACTACTGGACCACTCCGACGGCGATGTGCTCGGAGTTCGTGTAAAGCCCTCCGTATTCGTGAGAGTTACACTTGTAGAGCCACTGAGGCTTGACACGGAGGATTGTGATGCGGTGCTAGAAGAAGACTGACTCCCACTTTTCGATACTGCAGCCGATCTAGAACTGGAACGAAGCCCACTCGGCGTTTTGGAGACGATTGCTGAAGCAGATATGCTACGCACTCCTGAGCGGCTTTTTGACAAGAGAGGTGATACAGTTCCAGATAAAGAAGTGGTAGGCGTTCTGGAAACGGAATCACTCGGCGTCGAGGAACGGCTTGCAGAACTCGTAAGGGACGCAGATACAGAGCTACTGGAAGAATCACTCATACTTCCGTGGGACACAGAGGCTGCGGCGGAAAGAGAAATTGTTGGTTCTGTAGATGCCGATAGGGACGCATACGGAGAACTAGAGGAGCTGAGAGTGCTGCCGGAAGATGATGCATCGGGGCTAACGGTAGGTCGCTCCGTCCCAGATCTACTCCCCGTGGTTGTTCCTGTTTGCGTGAGAGTCTGTGTGACGGTGAGTAAAAGAGTTCGCGTAGAACTTGCTGTGACTGGAGGTGTAGGACTTTGCGCAACAGATGCACTCACGCTTATGAGAGGACTTTGACTCACAGAGCTAGATATTCGTGTAGAAAGTGTTGGAAGTATTGTCTTTGATATAGTGGCTGTATTCACAATAGAAGCACTCGCCAGCCCTGTGCTGCTCATCGTGGTAGAAGAACTCTGCGATTTACTGGATGTCTGAGACGCAGTATATGTCCCACTTCCTGTAGAAGTTTTTGTAGAGCTGGGTGAGCTACTTATAGATGTGGTGGTTGTTGACGTTTTGGAGGAGGAAGTAGAGTTTGTAGGAAGGGGCGTAGTGGTAGAGCTTGCGGTATACGAGGCGGAATTGGTTCCGGTAGGACTGGGACGAGGCAGTTTGGATAGACTCGCGGAAGGGGATCCTGTCGCTGGAGGTCTACGGGACATGCTTGCGCAGGCAGAGGCACTTGCGGAACGAGACGCACGAGAGCTGAGCGTGGTAGTTGTACATCCAGTGTTTGTTTGCGAACCTCCCGTCGTCCCAGATACAGTGGCAGAATCTTTCAGACTTTTTGTAAATATCTGGCAGCGTGTAGGTGATACGGATACTTTAGATGTTTTGGAGGGTGGGTCCGAGCGTGTATGACTCGCGGTAAACTGGAACGAGTTTGTTAGAGCCGTGCTTGTGGTGCCGGTGCTAGAGAATCGTGTGCTACGAGATAGAGTTCCAGAGGCAGTTTGTGTTTTTGTCAAAGGGAGTGACGTAGTAGCTTTTGCACTAGCTGTTCCCGTTTTGGTGGATGTGAGACTACTTGTGGATGTAGAGGAAAGTAGCAGGGAACTTGATGCGAGAGAGGATTTAGAAAGAGTGGCCGATGCGGTAGAAGTTCTGGAGGCGCGCAGGGATGCAGAGACCGTGGGGCTGGCAGAGGAACTTCGCGAGGGCCTTGTGCTAAGAGTTCCTGTAGGACTTGCGGATGTCGTTTTGGAACTCGACACAGATGATGTGAGGGTAAGAGTTGGAAATCGGCTGTATGTCAAAAGGCTCGTGGAAGTTTCTGTTTTGCTGGGAGCACGCGATACTGTCGCCGCAGAACTTGCACTAGCCGTTTTTGTTGGCGCAAGGCTCGATGTAAAAGGCATGGTAGGCCTCATAGATTTTGTAGACGTTGTGCTAGGACTCACAAGCGATGTTGGAAAAGAGGTTCGTGTGCTTGTTGTCGTTTTTGTAGAAGTCTTGGATGCCGTTGTTGTGTAGCTTTGTATTGCCGCGCTATCGAGTAGCAGCCGGTCTGTGTGGCCCTGTGTGGCCCAAAGTGCGAATAGCAGGAGCCAACGCATATCTATTAAAGATATATATGCGATGGCTTAAGTGTTTCATGGTATCATATTCTTACATATCAAAGTGAGGAACGGGGAGGATTTTTGTTTCATACATTCCGCTGTGTTTAGGTTCTTTTTCCTTGTCTTTTTTCTTGTCTTTTTCCTTTGGATCTTTTGACTCACCTGTTTCTGTAGAGTCGATATCAATTGAAAACTCTACTTTTTTTCCGCAGCAGTTGGAACGTATATGTTTATGATTGATGGCACTATATATAATTCCGACAAGGGATATAAATAGACCTGTTCCACCAAGGGCGGCACCTGTGTCCATGGTATTCTATTATACCGCTTACTATTTTTTAACTTTGATACTTCACGGTACATGCCCGGTATCCCGGTATTTTTTAGACTCTCAAAAGAAGCTGTATTCGATAGGAATGACGGATCTCTCAGGCACGGGTGCAAAAGGATTCGTATTTGAAGAATTGATGGACATTACTCTGCGAAAACTCATCCAACCGCTCGCTTCAAAAGGAGTTTCCACGCGTCTTCTCAATGAACAACAGATTCGTGACGAGTTTGGGGAACAATCCTTGAATGGCGTGGATCATTTCTTTCTGTTAGAGAAGGCCGATCCGGTGCTTTTCTTGATACAGGAAAAATGGAAGTTCGTGACGAATCAGCGCGAAGTCAGCCAGTTTCTTGATTGTTGTGCGCGAATTATGGCGCGCATGCCGGATTTTAAGGGGCGTGTTATACGCATCTGGGTAACCCGAACACAGCCCACGGCAAATGGAGAGAAATCCTTGAGCGAAGGAGGTGCGTATGTGGTTCAAACCAGCACAAGCATGTCTTTTTTAGCTCAGATGACGGGACAGTTTATATGCGAACTGTTGGGGGATAGAAGTATATGCGCCGATATGATTGCGACGATGCCGAATCTTCTCTCGGGGGATACTCCATTGGAGCCTCTCACGCGAGATCATCAGGAAAAAGCTGTGGGAAGTATACATTCTGCAAAGATCAAGGTGTGTGTTGTAAAAGCTTAGCGTCTGCGGCGTGTTGCGTTGCGGTTAGGCTTATTTCCGAAGAGTCGTCCAAAATTAGAAGGGCGCAACAAGTATCTTCCACCTTGAGCAGGTGGTGCATTGGGAGGCTTTGCATTGGGAGGTGGCGCATTGGGAGGCTTTGCATTGGGAGGTGGCGCATTAGGCTTTGGTGCATTGGGAGGTGGCGCATTGGGAGGCTTTGCATTGGGAGGCTTTGGTGCATTGGGAGGCTTTGGTGCATTGGGAGGCTTTGCATTGGGAGGCTTTGGTGCATTAGGCTTTGGCGCATTAGGCTTTTTATTTTTCCTAGTACTTTTATTTGTATTTTTATTCATTCCCAAAATCTTAGTTACACCTGTCATACCCGACTTTGCAGTATTTGTTACAGCTTTCGCGATACTCTTAAAAAATCCACCAACAGCCATTCTGTTTATATCTCATATTTTTCATTGGCGCGCAAAATAATCCTCTAGCGCTTTATCAAACGCATCCATTTTTGTTTCTGCTTGTTTGGCTTTTGGCACAACAGGCGGTTTTCCGCGGGTTTTAAAGGCTTTCATAAGAGCCGGAATGTGGTTGGGAGGATCATATGCCATAACTTCTCTAAAAAACTTGGGAACTTGCCGGACAGCTTGTGACATGGCGACTGGATCTCGGATAAGAGGGGGCGCCGCGGGAATTTTCCATTTCGGAACTTCGCATAAAATCTGGGTGAGAATGGTCAAAATCTGTTTGCGTGCTCCAGCCTGTGTGAAGAGTTCCAATAAACACATAAACTCTTCATTCATCCGAACAAGTTGTTTTCCCACAAGTTCTCGGTATATTTCTTTATAAAGCGCAAGAATGAAGAGACCCACTCCCCCCTTATGTTTACAGCCTGGCGGAGCTCTATCATATGTGCTAAGACTCGCTCCTTTGACTTCTTTTTTGATCTTTACTTCCTCTTCAAACAGCCACCGAATCCAAAAGAGTGCCTTTTCAAGAGAACCGTCTGCAATAGCCTTACAAAGTTCTGCTCCCGCGGATCTCAACACCGGGGAATCTCCTTCGGGTCGCCAAACCTTATTAAGGGCAGCTGTCTGCGGCGATGCAATTACAGCGCGTATCCAGCCATCCAGATGTGTTTCTGTCCCCACTTTCGGCCATGAAACGACTGTTCGTGTAGGGGCATCTCGGACCACAAGAACAAGTTCCCCTATGCGAACTTGAAATTCTTCGGACTTATAGGCTTCTTCATCCGGAAGGCGTTTCAATATTTCTTGGATTTCCTGAATGCGCTTTTTCAGATAGACAAATATACGGGGCGAGGCAATACCAATATGTGAAAAGCTATAGTCCCATATGGATTTCACAAGAGTATCTATTCCTCCACTTGTGGCAATATCTGCAGCAAAATGAAGAGCACGCCCGGTGCTGACTAAATCGGACTGACCAAGGGCTCGTTCAAAGGCGCGCACGGATTCGTGTGGCTCATATCCACACCGTGTACGTGGTTTTTCTTCCTCTTGTTTAACTGCGAGGTTGAACATCTATCGGTATTTAGGACCCACAATCTTTTTCCCCCGATTTCTACGACTTGTCCGTGGAATGAGGCCCTTTGCCTTTAAAGATGCCACCCCAGTGAATCCGATGGATTCGCCGCGTTTCCAACGGGACAGCATTGCGCGATTCTTAGCTGTTGCACGATACCCTCCAAGTGCCCTACGTTTCCTCGTTTGATACATTCTACTATAGTAGGATGGTTTCAAGAAGACATAGAAGAGAAAGATTCAAAGGGGAACATGTGGAAAAATTAAAACCAGTATCTGTAATAGATGAGAAAGGGCACATTGAAACCGGAGAAATATTACCGCGGGCTTTCCAAGCGCCAGGCCACCCGGAGACGGCGGGAAATCGCCCATGGCCGCGACACGAATTGGCGGGATCCGGGGGCATATAAACCGTTTGCAACGGATAAGGGGGTGAAAACGCGGCAGTCAGGATATACGGCAGAATGGAAACGAAAGTATCCTGCGGCGACATCTTTAGAGAAGAAAGCTGCGGTGACGGGCGTGCCGTTGAAGTATATTCGCGAATCGTATAATCGCGGGATGGCTGCCTGGCGCACGGGTCATCGACCAGGCGCCACACAGCAACAATGGGGATATGCGCGTGTTCATTCATTTCTTCTGTGCGGGAAGACGTATCACACCACGGATTCCGATATTGTGCGGGAGGCTAAGAAAGCGAGTTCATCGGCGAGGGCCTGGTGGTCTTGTTAGACATATCGGTATATGAAATGCAGATCGGTTTTCAAAAGATCTGAATGTTTGACCTCTACAATCTTACCTGTAGAGACCATGCTATCAAGAAATGAATGTATCGCAGGGAGGTCATAGTCGTCAAACACGACGATTCCGTTCCCGAGGAGCTTTTTCACATTGGCATAGTCATGTGTAAAAATGTCGGGCGTGTGTCCGCCGTCCAAATGACAGAGATCGTAGGTGCCTTGTTTTTCCGGATGTTCTCGTATGTATTTTGCGACTGTCTCGACGGAATTTCCGTATATGATCTCAATGCGTGTAGAAGGGAACTTGGATTGGATATACTCCACGCAGGGTCTCGTATATCCGTGATTGCCGAGATCAAAGAGAGTATATTCGGCATTCGGATTCGCGAACAACATGAGCAGGAGACTGTGGGCGGCATTCACTCCTATTTCACATATTCTCCTTTTTCCATTACAGAGGGTTTGTAGATTCCTAATTTTTTCAATGTTACGATGTATCGTATAATTGTTAGGCTCTATATCGCATATGAGATTCCCTTCGACTCGTTCTCCCACATTACGTAATATAGTCTCAATATTTTGGATGTGTATATTGGTGAGGAGCTCCATATACTCGTTCGCGCGAATATACATATTACGATTAGGACGCGATTAAAACCGGAATATAGGGAGTTCTTGGAAGCGCTCTTTAGGAACGGGATAGTTGTGATTTGTTTGGTTTCGTAGAGTTACCCAATAGACTCCATTATCGGAACCTTCTAGCTTCCATTGAACTGGGTCGCCATCTATACCCTTCTCGGGACTCGCGGTGATCCATGTAAATCCATTTATGAGAACGGAATACGGAAAAGAAAATACGAGCGCCTTTTTGTGCGCGTCAGACCAGCCGTTTGTATATCCGCGCCCTATCACATCTTCTATATCGCCCACCCATGTCCCCATGGGATTCGACACTTTCGCATTTCCCATATCTATTTCGTTGGGGCCTAAAAAGAAGCGAAATTTGCCTACATGTACTTCGTTACTATCGGGATTGCGCGTTTTGATTGGGCGAAACCGAATATAACGATAGCTATTGGCTCTTTCGGGTTTTAGGGTATCATCTGCGTTGACGTATTTTGGTCCGGGTGCCGTATCAAGAGTGATTTTCTGGCGCAGAGGTTCCACATACAGGGAGTGGAGGGGGGGAGTGTCTGAATTTCTGATGCGATCGTTGCCAAATCCCATCTTATTGAGTGGAAAGGTGGATTCTCGTATTTGAATGGGAGCTTCATATGTCGCGAATCCCTCTTTTGCGGGGTTCACATAATTCACAGTAGTGTTTGTACACGTGTCAGGTTGATTCCATGTGTTAGAGTTGAATGATTTTACAGATGAAATAATACAAGATGTGCCTGATTGTGTATAATTGGGAGGACAAGGGGTAATGGCTGTTTTGGTAGTCAAATCATTTTTATTAATTATTAAAACTTCATTTTGACTTAGTAAACATCCACCGCCATTTTCGGTAAAGGACTTCCATCCTAATGGGCATTTCTGTATGCATTGCGTAGGTGTAGCTGTATAGGGGACGTTGATGGTGGGTTGGGGGTTTTTCGTGAAGAATCCGCCCATATATGTCGTTTGTAGAGTGGCGGGGGCGGGACATATATTTGTAGGAATTGTTATCATATCTTGGCCTAGAATAAATACTACATCCTTTGCTCCTTGACCGACAGATTTCCAACATCCTTTTAGGCCTGTTTTATAGGTATTCCAACCTGTAGGGCATGTTCTAACACATTCAGATCCCGTAAACGTATATTGTATTTTGGCGGTGGGGATTGGATTATTCGGCCCATCATAGTAAGTGTCAACTGTTTCGGCTGGCGGGCATACATTTGGAGGAAGTGTTATCATATCTTCGCCAAGAATAAATACTACATCCGTTGCTCTTTGACCGACAGATTTCCAACAGCCTTTTACGCCTGTTTTATAGGTATTCCAACCTGTAGGGCATGTTCTAGCACATTCAGATCCCGTAAACGTATATTCTATTTTGGTGGTGGGTATTGGATTATTCGGCCCGTCATAGTAAGTTTCCACTGTTTCGGCTGGCGGGCATATATTTGGAGGAAGACTGGCCGTTTTTAAATCACTCGTTTTGAGAATTATATTCTCCACATTTGATTTCCAGCAGCCATATGCGTGCGTATTCCAGTCGGATGGACATTGTTGAATACATTGCGCTCCCTTTTGTATGAAGGGAATTGGTATTTCAGGAGTGCTGGGTATTGCTGTGTTATCATTAAAAAAAACAGAAACATTTACTGGATCTGGACACGGATTTCTCGTATCAATTGGTAGTATTTTATTTAGCTTTGTGCCATAACAATGGACGCCTGCCAAGCTAGGTTTAGAACTAAGAAGGCCCGTTGTAATGGGTTTGATAATACCACTACCGCTACCACTACCGCTACCACTACCGCTTGTGCCAGGTGAACATCCAAATCCCGCTCCCTGTTTTGTAGGACTAAATGCCATACCTGATATATCTGCGACCCATCCAGATGCGCACCAATCCGCTCCTCCCAATTGCGCGGAAAGTAATTGTGCCTTTGTAGCCACCGCTGCTTTATAGGAACTACATACATTCTTCATTTCCTTTTGTTCAACTTTTTCGTCTATATAAAAGACTTCCTCACATGCCGAGGTATTTAACTGTGTATTCATATTGAAGACATCCTCTGGCCCTGCAGGAAACAACGCGCTGGCCGATTTAACTTTAAATGTGCATGGCGCATCGCCAGCCACCATTTTAAATCTTAACGCAGATGTTTTCGAAAGATTGATAGAACGTTTTCCTGCCACTCCTGGTATAAGTGTATCTTCCTGGAATGTAATATCACACGTAGAACTATCGAGTGTTCCCACACGTAGAATGGTATTTAGCTGGGTATCGGGTGGCGCCAACGTCTTATAAAAGTCTATCATTGCATTAAGATTCGTAGTGTCGCTACATTTAGCTGTTGGGCAGTCCCCAAGAGTAGCTATCCCTCCTACACTGGCAAATGTATTCGTTCTATATGTTGAAAAAAGGGATGTGGCGCCTTGCATCGCAGTGGATACCGCGTCACCTATTATATTGACTGCCCCTGTGACAGGAGTCATTATAGACGACACAATTTCCGCGGCATATTCAAGTGGTTTATATAGAGCAGGTGTATTTGGCATTATAGTTGTTCCTGAACCAGGTCCATCTGCCCCATTATATGTAATCTTACATGTCTTTATATCCATACGCACAGCCACTGCTATTTTTTCACCATTCACAGTACCAGTGGGAGGAGGCTTGGCAGCAGGAATTTCCTTCCCTGTGCTATCATATGTAAACGATCCCTTTGTAACTAGGGATCCAGCTGCATTTACCGATTGAACATCGTAATTTATGTTCACTTCCAGATCACATTGATTGGGATTTGCCGTATTTGCTTTTGTAACTAGCATAATAGTTCCTGGCACGGTAGCATCATTATTATATTCATCCACTATACTGTATAGAACGGATAAATCATCACAGGATGTCGTAGGGCATACACCAGACGCATTATCTAAATCCCCATTCTTTGGTATTGGTTGCTGGATATTTATTATTTTATCTGCAGAAAAGGGTGAGATTGTTTGTGCCGCGCGTATAACACGATTTTCATTTAATCCATATAATCGGTAGTGATCAATAATACCCTTTGTATCAATGAAGTCGCCTGAATTAAACGTTCTATTTAAATCACTATTTGTGGGAACATAAATATAGTCCATCGCGTTAAATTTATATAAAGGTATTCGATCATTACATGGATATCCTGCCAATGCATTATTGAATGCATTCCCTATGAAGTAGTTTTTAATCTGGGCCGCATCTGCCACTGGATTTAATGTATCTATTTGGGGACTCACTGTTTTCTGAAACTGAGCTGGGTCAAATTTGCATTCTGGCACTAGATTCTTTTCTAGGAATTTAAATCCATCTGTATTCAAGGCAATAGTGGAGGAATACCAATCATCCTGCGCATTGCTATAAGTAAATATGGCATTACGAACTATATTTGTTGTATCCTTGGATACTTCTATGCTAGCATCTTCATCCCATAATGTTTCTTTCCATGTGATTGCACATTGTGTTTTTGAAACTTGCGCGGATCCAATAATTTGTTTTATATGAATTCTCCCCTTTTGTGTATCAACACTAGGTGAAGATGTTAAGAGTGTTTTAGCTAATTCATTTTCACTCGCGTATACATAATCTTCCATGATACGACGAAGTGTTGTTTCATCTGAACAATCAAGGGGTTCTGGAATATTCATTGTATATTTAATAATGGGTGAATAGTTTAGCATGCCTGGTTCCGATCCTATGGCAGTATAAATACCACCATTCAGTTCAGGGATAAACGAAGTAACTGCTCTTTTATCTAATATTAGTCCTGTAATTATAAATATGTCAGTATTTATATCATACGTATAGAAAAATCGCCCTAGCATACCTAAAATGGGAGGGTTTACCTTTTCAGTTGCTTTCCCTTGAAGATCCGCGAGTTTGTTTTCATAGGTTATTTTTGCAGTATCGAGAATATCTTGGCTTACGTTTGATTTGCGTATAGTAAAATAATCAGCCTTCACCTTTGCTATTTGAGATTGAATATCGGATGTATCACCGTGTTTTGTCATATCAAATCGTATGTCAAGAATAGTCCCTCCTATTGTAAATACATCATATATCATACTCATAATATATGCTCCACCCATCGTTTCATAAAATGCCTGGGCAATAGAGTCCAATGTAAATTTGTTTAAAACATCTATATCAAGAGGTTTCCCATTCACTGTAGGTTTTAATTCTACTATAGAATCTAATTTTCTTTGTAGATATGCCTTTGCTTTTGTTATTTCATCAGTGGTTAGCTGTCGTTTTGGGCTCGCCGTTGACGTAACATCATATGCTTCTCCCATATCATTTAATTTCAGCCCATCAAAATGTTTAATATATCGTTTTGTTCTATTATATATCCAATTAATCAAGAAATTTCGGCTAGGATCTGGAATCAATCCAAGAATATCCGTTGTTATCGGCGTGGAACAAAAATTTGTATTAAATCCAATATCAATATCAGATGCCTTTGCGCTTTGATATTCTTGGCTTGTTACATTCAGTTTCATTACTAGTTCGGATTTACAGAAACGCGTTGTTGCAGGTGTTACCAACTTTCCAGCTGAATTGGTATATCCAGGAACATACCCAGTTTTACTACGCATATATGCCGTTTTTTCAAAATTAAGTGGGCAACAAGAATTCCTACCTTCATTTTTACCATACGTATTAAAATGATTCAATAAGGCTGCGTCGCATGTTGCTTTCGACACACCAGATGGACATAACGCCGGTTTTAAATCTCCATTATTGGCTGCATAACAATCCGCATTAAAACAGTTCGAAAGTTTAGAAACTTCGTCATATTTAATATTTACAAACTTATCCACATCATTTAAAGAACCCAAATAAAGTCGGCTAGTTATATCTAAGCTTGTGTTCATATCATTTATGGCTTTGGTAGACGCGTCTCCGAATACTTTAATATCCACTTTTAGTCTATGAGAGGGATCATTATTTACTTTCGAATCGTTTATTTCATATAAAAAATTTAATGGAGATCCTCGCAATAATATTTCATAAAATGGATTACGCAATGGATCTTCGAGTGGTGTAAATAGTGTATCCGTGCTACCACTTCCAGATGTATCAGGAGGGAGTACATATATAAACCACCATTCACTTGGTAATGCAGTAATTGGTAAATAATTATATTCTACATATTGATTTAGATACCGAATATCTGGCACTTTAACAGTTACATCACCAAAATATGGTTTCACGGTATTTATTCCACGATCATACATGCTCAAATCGCCATTTATTTGAAAGGGCTGGATATTGATATTGTATTCCTTGGAGGGTTTTACACCATAACAATTTACGTTCGCCATTTCATTTGGCGATGTTATTTTTGCGGGATTTATACCGGTAGTTCCACTACAAGATGCTATGGATTTCTGTAGTGGATAATACGTAGTCGTATTAGAATCTTGAACCCAACCAGGTTCACACCATTCGGCGCCATTTTTTCGCGCATTTTCCAGCTGCTTACTTGTGGCTAATG
>Ga0214919_10009007_pt1 | contig 12951 bp, 8 predicted proteins | sample LL1503_MetaG_FD_177994 | JGI IMG/M metagenome (GOLD analysis project Ga0214919, IMG submission 177994) | Freshwater microbial communities from Lake Lanier, Atlanta, Georgia, United States - LL-1503 | ecosystem: Environmental > Aquatic > Freshwater > Lake | place: USA: Georgia | collected 2015-03-15
TTTCCGATCGCGGCAACTGACGCGTGTGGGATCAGCGCGGATGTCCTCGTGGTCACCTCGGCTCGTGAGCCCTAAGCAATGAGTGCTTCGATGACACAGACCTACCGGACCGTCAGCACCCGCGCCATCCTCGTGGCCAGCCTCGCGCTTGGCGCATGCCGTGCGAAGCCGACCCCAGGCCCTACGCCACAGCAGCAGGCGGCAGCTCGTGCGGCTCAGGATTCGGCGGCCGCTGCGGCCGCTGCGGCCGCCGCGGCGAAGCGGGCGGTTGAAACGCCGGCACCTGCGCCGCAGCCGACGCCGGCGCCGGCTGCACCGGCCCCAGCACCCGCAACGCGCGCCACCGCCACGTCTGCCGTGGCTGGCACGGGACCCGTGACCGCGGACGAGCGCCGCGCCGCCGAGTCCGCGCGCACTGCGCTCCTCGAGCGGATCTACTTCGCGTACGACGCCGACGAGATCAGCGCCGATCAGCGCGCCGTCCTCGATGCCAAGCTCCCCATACTGCTGGCGAATCCCCGCGTCCACATCCGCATCACCGGGCACACCGACGAGCGTGGTGCCGATGAATACAACCTCGCACTCGGCCAACGCCGTGCCGCGGGCGTGAAGCGCTATTTCACTGCGCGCGGTGTCGGCGAGGATCGGATCGAGACCGTCAGCTTCGGTCGCGAACGTCCGCTGACGGCTGGGCATGACGAGGACAGCTGGGCTAAGAACCGCCGTGGCGAGTTTGAGATTGTCGCTGGCAGCGAAACCCTGCGAGCTCCCCGATAAACCGATGCACACTTCTCGATCGCTCCGCCGTCTCGCTGTCCTGACGCTGGCACTCGCCTCCTCGGCTTGTTTCGCCACCCGCGAGGACCTGCGTGTGCTGCAGAACGACCTGGCCACCATGCGCGCGGAGGCCACCCGTTCGGACTCGGCGCACCGGGAGCAGCTCCGCCAGACGCAGCGGGCTGTGGCCGGCGTTGCCGACACGCTCAAGGCAGTGAATGTCTTTCTGTCGCGCATGCAAGCGGATTTTGACGCGCAGTTGCATTCCATCAACCGTCAGTTGATCACCGTGCAGGAGTTGACGGGGCAGAGCCAGAAGCGCCTGCAAGATCTCCGGGCGGATTTGGAAGCCAAGGCACAGGAGGCTTCGGCGCAGGCTGCCGCGGCGGCGAGTACGCCTGGCGCTTCGCAGGGGGCGGGTCAGGCTGCTGGGCCGGCCCAGCTGTATCAGCTCGCAACGGCGCAGTTGCGTCGCGGCAGCTCAGCATCCGCGCGCGCGGGTTTTGTAGAACTGCTTGCACAGTACCCGAACGACGCGCTGGCTGCGGATGCGCAGTTCGGGGTTGCCGAGACGTATGCGGCCGAGGCGAACGTGGCCTCAGCTGACACGGCCTACGCGCAAGTCGTGAGCAAGTTTCCCAAGAGCGATCGCGCCCCGACGGCGCTGTACAAGCAGGCGATGGCCGCTCGTTCCGCAGGGAATGTAAAGCGTGCTCGGACGCTGTTCCAGCAAATTATTGACAAGTATCCGCGTTCGGATGAGATGCAGCTCGCGGCCGACAATCTCAAGACCCTGAAGTAAGGCCGCTCGCGCGCCCGGGAGTCAGACGAAGTGAGTACGGAGCAGGAGCCCGAAGGTACAGAGATGCCGTTCCTCGACCATCTCGAGGAGCTGCGCTGGCGTATCGTCAAGATGCTGCTGGCGCTGATCGTCGCCTTCATGGTGTCGATGACGGTGAGCATGAACGTGGACGTGATTTGGTGGATCGTGCACCCGATCCTCCCGTACTTGCACGGCCAGAAACTGATCGTGACGCACCCCATGGAGAAGTTCACGATCCTGTTGCAGATCGCGGGCGGACTCGGGGTGGTGATGGCAAGCCCCGTGATTGCCTACCAGATCTGGGCGTTCCTCGCGCCCGCGCTGATGCCGAAAGAGCGCCGAGTGATTATCCCCGTGTTGGTGGGCGCTGCCTTCCTGTTCCTGGTTGGCGTTGCGACCTCGGTGTTCGTATTCGTCCCCATTACGATGGGGCTGGTCGAGGGGATTCAGACCGAAGCGGTGCAGAGCCTGATCTCACTCTCGGAATATGTCGGTTTCCTCTTCTCCATCTCGCTGGCGTTCGGTGTGATGTTCGAAGTGCCGATTCTGATCCTGCTCCTGACGGCACTCGGATTGGTGACGCCGAAGCTGCTCGCGAAGTATCGCCGTCATGCGTTCGTGATTGGGTTGATTGCCTGTGAGATTATTACGCCGGGTGACTTGATCATCTCTACGCTGATTTTGTTTGTGCCGGTGTATGGCCTGTATGAACTCAGTATCCTGCTGTCGTGGATGATCTTCCGCCGCCGGTTGAAGCATGAACGGGCCGCCGAAGAGAATGCGGCCGGGGCCAGCGCGTGATCCATCGGCAGCATCCGCTGCCCCGGCTGTCGTGGGTCCGATGCGGCGTCGGCGCATGGCTCGCCGCCGCAGGGTTGACGCTGCTGCCAGCGGTCGTGTCGGCTCAGGGTGCGGGTGGTGCGCCCCTTCCGCCGCAGAGCCAGTCTCCGGCGATTGGTACTGCTCGCTCGTCGGACCCTCGCGCCGCGAAGAACCCGAAGGACAGCGCGGGCAAGGGCGGCAAGGCCGACAATAAGGGGCCGCTCGTTGACTGGGGGGTCGCCGACTCGGTCACGCTCGATTTGCTCAAGCGCAAAGGCTATAACGTTGTCCGGTACAAGGCCGCCGTCGTGGACTTCACGTCCGAATCGCGCACCATCACGCTGGTGGGCAACAAGAAGGAACTGGCAGCCGTCGAGCGCGACCCAACGCAGATCGTGGCCGATACGATTGCCTACACGGACACCAGCACCACGCTGCGGGCCCAAGGACCGAAGATCACGATGCACGACCCCTCGCGCGGCGAGGATGTCGTGGCCCACGACTGGATGAACTACGACGTCGAGCTGAGGCAGGGGACGATGCGTGACGTCGAAACAGCGGCCACCAGTGGGCAGCGGTGGATCGTGAAGGCGCACCGCGCGGCATTCGCCAACGATTCCACCGCGCAGGAAGGGAGCGTCTTTTACGGACGCGACGGCGTCATCACGAGCTGCGAGGACTCGATCCCGCACTACGATTTCGTCGCCAAGGAACTCAAGCGAATCTCCGGGAACTGGGTCGTTGCTCGACCCGCGGTTCTCTATATCGAAGGCGTCCCGGTTGCGTGGTTGCCCTTCATTTTTCAGGACGCACGTTCAGGGCGCCGCAGCGGAATTCTCACGCCGCGATTCGGGCTGGCGGAGCTCGTCCGTAACAGTCCGACGTATCGCCGGAACGTCGAGAATATCGGCTACTACTTCAATCTGAGCGAATACTACGACGCCGCATTTTCCATGGATTGGAGAAGCTCGGCGAACGCCACGGACTTTGATCCGGGATGGACACGCCTCAACGGTGAGATTCGCTACAAGTGGCTGAATCGCTTCGTGAGCGGCCGGCTCGCGCTGTCGAATCAGACGCTGAGCACGGGCCTGTCCAATACCTCGCTGTCGTGGGCGCACCAGCAGGATTTCTCGATCCATTCGCGTCTCACGATGAATGCGAATTATGTGACGAGCACAACGGTGCAACGCCAAACCACGCTCAACGCGATGCAGGCCATCGGCACGATCGCCTCGCAAATCAACTATCAGCGCGACATGGGGCTCGTCTCGATGAGCCTCGGCGGCACGCGACGCCAGTATCCTGGCCGCTCGCAGATTGATCAAGACTTCCCAAGCCTCAATCTGACGTCCAAGCCGATTGACGTGACGAGCTGGGCCCTCTGGACCCCGTCGTTCTCGACGAGCACGTCGTCGAGCCTGCACCTGGATCAGTCGGGAGACTTCACTCGCCGCTACCTCACGCGGTCAGATGGCTCGCTCGATAGCGCGAAGGTGGATCGCAACACGAGGACGACGCAGCTGTCGTTCAACTCCCCCTTCAAGTTCCAGACGCCATTCAAGGATTTTGAACTCCAGATCAACACCGGCGTCACGGCGTCGGATCGACTCAACGATTTCCCGGAAATCCAGACCATTGTGGATCCCACCGACACCACGCGCCGCGTGAGTCGGGTATTTTCGCGGACCTACCTGAGTCAGATCAACTGGGATTTCAGCTTTGGGCTCCCCTCGTTCTTCCAGGGCACATGGAATCTGGCGCCGAGTGTGTCGTTGAATAACGTTGACCCGGGGGCGTTCTTCGTACGGAGTCACTTCTCCGGGTCGAAGTGGGTGTCGCAGAGCAAGCGCCCAAGTTTTTCGCTGGGCATTAGTCCGACCTTCTTCGGGCTGTTCCCGGGGTTCGGGTCGGTCTCGCGCTTCCGGCATTCGCTGACGCCGTCGGTGCAGTATTCGTATGCGCCCTCTGCAACGGTCAACAACGACTACATGTTGGCCACGGGACGCACCTCGAGCGGCTACCTCGGCAATCTCGCGCAGAATCGCGTCACCGTGTCGCTGACGCAGAGCATTGAGGCCAAGATCAAGCAGGGCGGGGACTCGGCGATCAACAACCCCGAAGGGGGGCGCAAGATCAAGGTCGTGTCGTTGACCTTCACGCCAGTGACCTATGATTTCGAGAGGGCGGCCAAGACCGGGAAGTCTGGGTTCGCGACCGATCGGTTCGGCTATAGCCTTCGTTCGGATCTGCTCCCCGGGTTCGATTTCGGCTCTGATTATTCGCTCTTTCAGGGCAGTGTGCTGAGCGACACCGCTAAGTTCAGCCCATACCTCGAATCGATTCGCGCAAGCTTTAACCTCAATGCGGAATCGTCGATCGTGAAGCTGATCGGCCGACTGTTCGGCGGGAGGGCGAGTCCGTCGGCGGCTGTTCCCGTCGACTCCACGACTGGCACCGCGACCGATCGCCCGCTGCCGGGATCTCGGCTTCAAGGGTCACAGTCCGTGGCCGGACAGTCCATGCGTGAAGGCCCGCAGGGGATGGGCGCGACGAAGGGGTTCGACGCGTCATTCACCTTCACCAAGAATCAACAGCGTGCCCCGACGGGCAGCTATCGGAGCCGCGACTTCGATGTCACGATTCAGTGTCAGGCGCTGAAGGACCTGAATCCGATCCAGTATCAAGTGTGCGTGCAGTCGGCGCTCTCCAACAGCTCGTCGCAGGACATTACAAACACGCAGACCACGGCCGGCGGAACCTTTGTTCGGATTCCTCCGCAAACCAACATTCAAACGCATCTCAACTTCAACTTGACTGAAAAATGGTCGAGTTCGTACTCGACCAACTATGACGTCGAGCGCTCGGAGTTCGGTGCGCAAACGGTCTCGCTCCAGCGCGATATGCACGACTGGCGGGCGATTTTTGGTTTCACGCAAGCACCGAACGGGAACTTTGCCTTTACGTTCTTCATCTCGCTAAAGGCTGAGCCGGACCTCAAATTCAACTACGACCGCGCCAGTTATCGTCAACAGGCCGGCTCAATCCCCTGACTCTGACTGCCATGAATGTCGAGATTGACGGCCGGTCGCTCACGCTGGATGCTGTCGCTGCCGTAGCCGAACGCGGGGCGACCGTTGCGCTGTCCGACGCTGCCCGGACGCGCATGTTGGCATCGCTGCGGGTCGTCACCGACATCGTGGCGCGCAATGCGGTCGTCTATGGGGTCACCACCGGATTCGGGAAGCTGTCTGACATTGCAATTCCGCCCGACAAACTGGCGGCATTGCAGGTGAATCTCGTCCGCTCGCACGCTGCCGCCGTGGGGCCGCTCCTGCCGAAGCACGAGGTTCGCGCCATGATGCTGCTGCGCGCGAATGTGATCTCCAAAGGCTTCTCTGGCGCCCGTCCGGCGGTTGCGGAGTTGCTCTGTGCGATGCTAAATGCCGACCTATGGCCGCCCGTCGCGGAACAAGGCTCCGTGGGCGCCAGTGGTGACCTGGCGCCGCTCGCAACCTTGGCGTGCGCCCTCATCGGCGAAGGGACGCTCCATCGGGGCGACCGCGTTGGGCCGGCCGCAGCCATGCTCGCCGAGGCCGGCCTCACGCCGCTCACGCTCGGCCCCAAAGAGGGCATCACCCTCATCAACGGCACGCAGGCACACACGGCCGTCGCTGCGCTTGCGGTGCGCGACGCGCGCACCCTCTGGCACACGGCGCACGTGGCTGGCGCGTCGTCGCTTGAAGCCCTGTTGGGAACCCCAACGGCATTCGATCCGCGCATCCAAGACGCACGTGGGCAGGATGGGCAAAAGGAGTCGGCCGCACTCCTCCGTACACTGCTCGCCGATAGCCAGATTCGTGAGTCGCACCGCGAAGGCGACGCACGCGTTCAGGACGCCTATGCGCTGCGCTGCATGCCGCAGGTGCATGGTCCCGTGCTCGACGCCATTCGATTTGCCGAAGGGGTGATTGGGCGCGAGCTCAATGCGGCGACGGATAACCCGCTCGTCTTCGACGACGGCACCATGCTCTCCGGCGGTAACTTCCACGGACAAGCCGTAGCGATGGCGCTTGATTTCCTTGCTATCGCCATGACGAATCTTGCCACGATGTCTGAGCGGCGCATCGATCGGGTCGTGCACCCGGATCTGAATGAGGGGCTTCCGCCATTCCTCGCGCGCGACGCTGGCCTGCACAGTGGCTTCATGATGGCGCAGGTCACGGCAGCATCACTCGCCAGCGAATGCAAAGTGCTTTCGCACCCTGCCAGTGTCGACACGATTCCGACTGACGGGAGCAAGGAAGATGTCGTACCCATGGCGATGGGTGCCGCATGGAAGCTCCGCCGCATCATCCGCAACGTGCAGCACATCCTTGGCATCGAACTCATGGTGTCCGCGCAGGGAATCGACTACCGCCGACCGCTTACGGGTGGCCAAGGCGTCGAAAAGGCGTATGCGATCGTTCGCGCGCACGTTGCGCCGCTCACGGACGATCGGGTGTTGTCACCCGATATTATTGCCCTCGCCGACGCGGTCGCGCGCGGCGAGTTTCTGTTCTAGTTTTGCGCGTTTGCCCAACGACCCGAGCCTTTGATGCCGATGTCCACGTCTGTCGCTGAATCCACGCCGCGCGTCGTTCGCGCCCCCAGAGGATCTACGCTGAGTTGCAAGGGGTGGCAGCAGGAAGCTGCCCTGCGAATGCTCATGAACAACCTCGATCCCGATGTCGCCGAGCGTCCGGCGGACTTGGTGGTCTACGGTGGAACCGGGAAAGCCGCGCGCAACTGGGAAAGCTTTGACGCGATCGTGCGGTCGCTCCAAGCGCTCGAGAACGATGAAACGTTGCTGGTGCAGAGCGGGAAGCCGGTCGCCGTCTTCCGCACGCATGCCCATGCACCACGCGTCCTGATTGCAAATAGCAACTTGGTAGGCCGATGGGCCACGTGGGATCACTTCCGTGAGCTCGAGCGGAAGGGGCTCATGATGTACGGGCAGATGACCGCCGGCTCGTGGATCTACATTGGGTCGCAGGGGATTGTGCAGGGCACGTACGAGACCTTTGGTGCCGTCGCACGCCAGCACTTCGGCGGCTCGCTCGCGGGGCGTTTCATCCTCACCGCTGGACTCGGCGGCATGGGTGGCGCCCAGACACTCGCCGCCACGATGCAGGGCGCCGCAATCCTCGGCATCGATGCCGATCGGACCCGCATTGAAAAGCGTTTGGCGACCGGATATTGCGATAAAATGACCGACTCGCTCGACATCGCCCTTGCATGGATTCGCGAGGCGACTGACGCAAAGCGCGCGCTCAGTGTGGGGCTGATTGGCAATGCCGCCGAGGTGATTCCTGAGCTCGTGCGCCGTGGGGTAACGCCGGATGTGGTTACCGACCAGACCAGCGCTCACGACATGCTGAACGGCTACGTGCCGTCGGGAATGCCACTCGGCGAAGCGGCGGTGTTGCGCACGTCGGACCCGACGGAGTATGTGCGGCGCTCGACGGCGAGTGCGGTTGACCATGTGCGCGCGATGCGCGCCCTGCAGGATCGCGGCGCCATCACCTTTGACTACGGCAACAACATCCGCACGGTGGCATTCGATGCCGGACTCACCGATGCGTTCACGATCCCCGGATTTGTCCCCGAGTACATTCGCCCGCTCTTCTGCGAAGGGAAGGGGCCCTTCCGGTGGGCCGCGCTCTCCGGTGACCCTGCCGATATTGCGCGTACCGATCAGCTCGCGCTAGAGCTGTTCCCGGACGACACCCACCTCCGCACCTGGATTGAAAAGGCGCAGGAGAAAATCCAATTTCAAGGACTCCCCGCTCGCATCTGCTGGCTCGGACAGGGGGACCGCGCAAAGTTTGGCGTCGCGCTCAACGATCTGGTGGCGAACGGTGAACTCAGCGCGCCCATCGTGATCGGGCGCGATCATCTCGATACCGGCAGCGTGGCGAGCCCGTTCCGCGAAACAGAAGCCATGAAGGACGGCAGCGATGCCATTGCCGACTGGGCGGTCCTCAATGCCTTGCTCAACGTCGCAAGCGGCTCCACCTGGGTCAGCTTCCATCACGGCGGTGGCGTCGGTATCGGCAACTCGCTCCACGCGGGTCAGGTGATCGTCGCCGACGGAACTCCCGAGATGCGCGTACGACTGGAGCGCGTCCTGACCAACGATCCTGGCATCGGCGTCGCACGACATGCGGACGCCGGCTACGAAATTGCCCGACACACGGCCCGCGCCAAGGGTCTCAATCTCCCGATGCTCTGATCCCTCGGCGGTCACCCCACGGGGCGACTGCTGACTAGAATAAGGCCCCGATGCTGTCCAAGAAGTTCAAGCCGTGGCACTTGATTCCGTTCTCGATCAAGTACGCGCGACTCCGACTCGCCAAGCGCCCCGTCCTCGTGCACTTCGAGGTCACGATGCGTTGCAACGCGCAATGCGGCTTCTGTGATTATTGGAAGACCGACCCGTCGGAGAAGGCGCGTGAGCTCAAATCGTTCGCCGACGCGGCGCGCCACTTCCAGCCGATGATGATCACCTTCACTGGGGGCGAGCCCCTGTTGCGGCGTGATCTCGAGGAGCTTGTGCGCGAGGTCGACCAGGCCTCGCCCTACACGTACATCACGGTGATTACCCACGGCGCGATGCTCACCGTCGACCGTGCACAGGCGCTCTGGGATGCCGGCGTGGTGCAGTTCAACATCTCGCTCGATTACCTCGACGAGCGCCACGACGCGGCTCGGCAAATTCCGGGGCTTACGCAGAAGATCCTCACCACCGTCCCGCAGATGGTCGAGCGCGGCATGACGGTGCGGTTCAACTCGGTCATCAAACACGACAACCTCGACGACATCATGGGGATTGTGCGCCACGCGGCTTCGGTGGGCGCGGGGGCAAATTTGTCGGTGTACACGGACTTCAAGAACGGCAACACGGAACATCTCATTCGCAACGAGCAGCTGCTCCGGATCGATGCGCTCGTCGCAGAGTTGCTCGAGTTCAAGCGCAAGAACCGCGGCGTGCTGAGTAACTCCGACTGGTACATCGCGAACATCCCGCGCTATCTCCGTGGCGAGATGCGCGAGCCCTGCAAAGCGGGCCAAGACACCATCCACATCAATCCGGTGGGCGAGGTGCGCCGCTGCCCCGACTTCCCAACCGACGGGCACTGGACGACCTACACCTTCTACGAGCCGATTGCGTGCAATAAGTGCTACTACGCGTGTCGTGGTGAAGCACAGGCGCCGCTGACGATTTCACGGTTCCAGGATTTCCTGGCGTAGCGCCCGCCGTCGTAGCTTACGCCAATGCCCCAGTCGCTCTTCGTCAACGCCGCCCAAGTCGTCACCTGCGCCGGACCCGGTCGCGCCCGTCGCGGGGTCGAGTTCCGTGATGCTGGGGTGCTCTCCGGACATGCCGTCCTCGTGGAAGGGGATCGCATCGTCGCCGTCGCCCCGCAGGACGCTCTGGAACGCGCCTCCCCACAGGCCGAGCGCATCGATTGTCGCGGTGGTGTCCTGACTCCGGGCCTTGTCGACTCTCACACGCACGGCATCTTCGGCAAGCCGAGACATGAAGAGCAAGAGCTGCGCGCGGCCGGCTTGGGGTACATGGACATTGCGAAGCAGGGCGGGGGGATCCACAGCTCGGTGCGCGACCTCCGCACCCGCTCCGAGGACGACCTGTTCGCCCTCGCGCTGCCGCGTCTCCGCCGCCTCGCGGCACACGGGACGACGACCGTCGAAGTCAAAAGCGGCTATGGGTTGTCGGTTGAGGCGGAGATCAGATCGCTGCGCGTGATCCGCCGTCTCCAGGACGCGCTCCCGATGCGGATCGTCCCGACCTTCCTTGGCGCACATGAAATTCCACGTGAGTTCCGCGCCGCGCCGCGAACTCGCGAGGAGTACATCGCGCTGATTGTGCACGAGATGCTGCCGCTCGTGCAGGCCGAGGGGCTCGCGCGCTTTGCCGATATCTTTTGTGAACCCGGCGTCTACACGGTGCGGGAATCGCGGCATATTCTCACCGCGGCGCGCGCCCACGGATTGCTGATCAAGCTGCACGCCGACGAACTCGAGCCAGGCGGTGCTGCCGAACTCGCGGCTGAGCTTGGAGCCACGAGCGCCGACCATCTCGCAGCAATCAGCGACGGCGGCATTGCCGCGCTGGCGGCAAGCCCGACGGTCGCGACCCTGCTCCCCGGCACCATGCTCTTTCTCGGCCGCCAGCAACAGGCCCCCGCGCGTGCCCTTCTCAATGCGGGCGCCGCCATCGCACTCGCCACCGACTTCAACCCGGGCACCTCCCCAACGGTGAACTTCCCGTTGATGCTCACCCTCGCGGTGAGTCAGCTCAAGTTGTCGGTCGCCGAAGCCATGCTGGCCGCCACGGTGAACGGGGCCGCCGCGCTAGGCCTTGCCGCCGAAACCGGTCAGCTCGCGCCCGGATACGCTGCCGACCTCGCGCTCTTTGAGATTGAGGACATCCGCGAGCTCCCGTACTGGTACGGCGACCACCGCTGCCTTGCGTCTTGGAGCCGCGGTCGTGCTTGTCACCTGACGAGTTGAACGGGTAGCTTTACAGCGAGTGGACTACTGTGTCCTCTCCTGCGTCTTGCGGTCCCTGAGTTTCTGCTGTCCCCATTATGCCCAACGTCGCTGCACTCAAGAAGAAGGCTGCCGAATTCGAGCTGAAAAAACAGCTCGATAAGGCTGTAGCGACCTATCAGGAAATTCTCGCCGCGTATGACGCCGGCCAGGGAGACAGCCCTGACGTCAGCCTCTACAATCGCGTGGGCGATCTCCTCGTCCGGGTCGGCAATGTGCCCGAGGCCGTCGCCGTCTACGAGCGCGCCGTCGACCTGTACGAGAACGGGGGCTTCTTCAACAACGCGATTGCGCTCTGCAACAAGATTCTGCGCACCTCGCCGGGACGAGCGGTCGTCTACTACAAGCTCGGGAAAATCAGCGCGGCAAAGGGCTTCAAGGGAGACGCCAAGCAGAACTTCCTCGAGTACGCCGACCGGATGCGCAATGCGGGTGACGAGAAAGAGTCGTTCCGCGCGCTGAAAGAGTTCGCCCAGCTCTGTCCGGATCAGGACGACTTCCGCCTCATGTTGGCCGAACAGCTGCGCTCGGCGGGACGCACCGCCGAGGCCGTTGAACAGCTCCAACAGCTGTACGCGCGCTACACCAGCCTGGGGCGCGACGCCGAGGCAGAGGCAACCGCGGAGCGGCTGCGCGCGATCGACCCCACGGCGACCGTTTCGTCCGAGTTCTCGAATCAAGCCACGCAACGCCACGACTTGGTGTTCCTTGATCTCGACACCCCCGAGGTCCTAGGGCTCGAGCGGACCTCGCTGGCCGAACCAACGCCCGCCGCGCCCGCCGCTGAACAGGCGCTCAGTGCACTGCCCATGCTCGACGTGGGCGAGTCCTTGCTCGACGGGGACGACTCGACCGCGCCAGTGCCTCCGCGCCGGTCGTCGGTGATGCTCGCCGATTCGGTCAGCATGCTTCGGGCCGCTTTGGATGCCGCACCCGACGATCACGGGTTGCGCCGAGAATACGCGGAAGCCTTACTCGATCGGGGCGATCGCGATGCGGGGATCACCGAACTGCAGGCCGCGCTCGATGGATTTGAGCGAAGCAGCGACTTCGTCACGGCACGGTCGGTGCTGAAAGAGATTCTGCGCCTCGAGCCGGAGTCTGTTCGGCATCACGAGAAACTGGTCGAGAATACCTACCGGGCGAACGACGCACAGAGTCTCGTGGTCGACTACCTCGCCCTCGCCGACGCGCTCATGCGCGACGGTCAGCCGCAGAAGGCGCAGGTGGTCTACCGGCGCGTGCTGGAGATTGCACCGGACGACCCACGCCCCCGCGAGGCGCTGAACGCCTTTGCGGCAGCGCCCGAGGCTCCTCAAGCCCTCGCGCCGGCGCCCGAGGCTCCAGCTGCCCCCCTCCCCCCAGCTGCGCCCTCCGCGCCCCCTGAGCCCCCGGCGCCCCCGGCGCCCCCTGCGAAGGGGAGTGATGGCGACTACGTTTCGCTGGGGGACTGGCTTCGCGAAGACGCGGTGCCAAAATCCACGCGGATGGTCGTCGGTGCGAACCAGCCTTCCGGTGACGAGAAGGCGGACTTCGCCGACATGCTGCAGAAGTTCAAACAGGGCGTCGCCGAGAACGTCGATGACGCTGATACAGAGTCACATTACGACCTCGGCGTGGCCTTCAAAGAGATGGGGCTGCTCGACGAGGCGATTGCGCAGTTCCAGAAGGCGCTACGGGGAACGGCGCAGCGTGTAGCCACGTTCGAAGCGCTGGGGCAGTGTTTTATCGAAAAGGGGCAGCTGTCGGTCGCCCACACCATTCTGCAGCGGGCCATCAACGAGCCTGGGGCTGCGGACGAACAGTTGGTGGGGGTGCTGTACTTGATTGCGTCGGTGTGCGAGTCGTTGGGCAAGCTCGCCGACGCCAGAGGTTACTTCGAAAGGGTCTTCGCTGTGGATATTCAATTCCGC
>Ga0214919_10009008_pt1 | contig 12950 bp, 16 predicted proteins | sample LL1503_MetaG_FD_177994 | JGI IMG/M metagenome (GOLD analysis project Ga0214919, IMG submission 177994) | Freshwater microbial communities from Lake Lanier, Atlanta, Georgia, United States - LL-1503 | ecosystem: Environmental > Aquatic > Freshwater > Lake | place: USA: Georgia | collected...
AATTATACGGTTATTTATCCCTGTTGTCAAGTACTTTTGGAATTTATTTTGTTGTATTTTTACAACATTTTTCCCACTGTGCTTGCTAACTAGTCTCTATTATACGGTTATTTAGCCTTGTTGTCAATCTCAATAATGTATTTTGAAAAGATTTCTTTTGCTCGGCTCATAGGAACGGGTTTTCTATTTTCAATTAAAACAATAGACAAAGATTGCCTAACGCCTCCATAGTTTTCTACATTATGTGGAATTCCTGCTTGTATTATACTAGGGTTTCCGAGAGGGGATCGATATACTTCGATTACTTCATCATCATCAAATGGTATGTATGGTCGTTTTAATTTTGACTGTTCATCCTCATGTATATTTATCATTTTTTTTGATAGATCTGCCTCTTTTACTTTATACCACATCATATTATGATTAACAGTGGAAGTCCAGTTAATTTTTGTTACATCACCGACACCCAGTCCGTCTAGGTGTATTTCTGAAATGTCTTTTCCATTCTGAGCAAATAATGCAGCCATGACTATTTGTAATCCCAATGATTCAAACAATTTTTTTAATTCTGGATTTATGTATTTTAAATTTACAAATGTCCAATACTTTTCGCCATCTTGTACATCTTTAAAACTTACCCCGTCCATTAGTGGATTTATATCCAAATTTAAATTAACACAATAATCATTCATATCATTAAATTCCCATCTGTGTTCTTATTTTTGTAGCACTAATTTCTGTAATTGATTCATCAAACGTTTCTTCACCTGATGTATAACCTACTCCCCGCCCCCATCCAATATGTACAATATTAGGTACAACTTGTATCTCATATTGTCCTTGATACAACGGATCTAGGTCTTTACGTATAAATCTTTTTACTTCTTCAATAGCAAATGGATTACTATCTTGCCATCCTTGTACATCACGTACTTGAATTACAACTTGTCCTGTTTTTGCAAGCAACCTTTCAAACAATGCAAGGTGCCCGGAGTGCCACGGTTGCCAACGTCCTAACATCTGAACAGTTTCTTTCTTCCAATCAAATACAGGCCTCCGCAAATTATTTAGTATGTGGTTTGAAACAAACTCTGACCATTTTTCTGCCTCTTGCTCATTGATACGAAAGTCATATACTTCAGGTTCGATAAATGCTTTATTAGTATCGGCATATCTACCTTCACTAATTGTATCTATCCAAATAGTCCAATCGGCTGCAAAATTATTACGCATCTCGACTAACGGTGCAACAAAGTCAGCTATAACATAATCCGAATCTGAATCATCGGCAAGTATCTTCATCCTAAGACTTTGTCTGATACGACCTTCAGTACTAAAATCCCAATCATCATATTTTTTTCTAATCTCGTCAGCATTAAGCCATGTAACTGTTTTTTCAGATTCTCGTAACCTAATAACTAATTGTTCTGCTAGTGTGGTTTTACCTGCTCCGGGCAATCCCATTATTAATATTTTTTGAGTCATGATGATAGTTTATATAGTTTGTTATTTAAGTCAATGATTGCCTGAGGTTATTTTATTTCAGAATCATTGACATTAGCATCAGGGTATGTTTAAATAGTCCATGCATAGAAATTTATTGATTATACTTAGAACTTGTAGTAAAGTGAATATGGTTAATGACAATGGTTCGGGTAGATATATTAAAACCTCCAAACATGAACTAATCAAAAAATGTATGAGTAGCTTAATTAATAGTATTAATCAAGTTAAAGGACATGAAATACAATTAGCAGTATTGGATGATCATAGTGATCCAGAAGTAGTTACCGATATTCAAACAATGTTGGATAATTGTAAATTTACCACAGAGTTCATTTCAGTAGAGGATGGAACTGGTAACTCTCACACAATGAGGCGTGTCTATGATTTAGTTGAAACGTATGGAATTGATCTTTGGTACCACGTAGAAGATGATTATCTACATAAGCCTGAAGCTATACAGGACATGATAGATTCAATTGATAAGTTTGAAAAATCATCAGGTAAGATGGTTGCCATTAATCCACATGATGATGTTTGGCGATATCGTGAAATATATCCTAGTTTTTTATTGCATGGTCCAGATAGACATTATAGAACAGTTAAACATACAACATATACGTGTATGGCTAGTAAGTCTATATACAACAAATATAAAAACCATTTTCAAGATGTGGTCACATTAACAAATCAAAGAGTAGATTGGGTTGAAAATAAATCTATCAATTTAGTTTGGGATAAACCCGATGTAATATTAGTCAGTCCTATTCCGGGTTTGGGATTTCACATTATGGATGAAAGTGGAAAAGATCCTTATATAGATATAAACAAATTATGGGATTCAGTTCCAGAGCTTTGGAAAACTTCTGACACAACTAATTTTGCCATTGTTAGTATGTATAATGATGCCCATGCAGAGTTGGGTGCTGTTACATGGCCAAACAAAGAAGCCTATGCTGAAAAACACGGTTATGGTGCTTATTGCCGAACCGAAGGATTTACATCTAAACCTATACATTTTGAAAAATTAGTAATCATGCTTGACATCATGACAGCCAATCCGGATTTAGATTGGGTATGGTGGATTGACAATGATGCAGTAATAACTAACGATAAAATAAAATTAGAGAGCATTGCAGATCCGGAGTACCATGTAATAATTACCACAGACATTGCTAGTTTGAATTCGGGTAGCTTCATGGTTCGAAATAGTATGCAAGGCCGCAGTTGGTTAGAATTTATTTTAGCTAAAGGATTAGAACACTATAAAGATAATCGTTGGCCAGAGCAACAACCAATGACTGATTTTTATATTAAATTTGAAGATATTATTAAGGTAGTACCTCAACGTACTATGAACAGTTACGAATATAAAATATATGGTGTAGATCCAACTGATATGTTAGATACTAGCGGACAGTGGGAACAGGGCGATTTTGTGTTACACATGCCTGCTATTTCCAACAAAATGAGATTACAACTCATTTCTCAAATAACACAAGGGATATAAAATGACATTAGATGAGATGATTGCTAAAACTAATAAGAGACAATCTAGTTTTCGAATGATGATAGAACATTTAAAAACTTTTGATGATCCTTTTATTATAGAAACAGGATGTGCCAGACCACCGGATCTTGCACCATGGGGTACTGAAGATATTAGTTTTGCTGACGATGGATTTAGTACATTAATATTTGACAAGTTCATTAATGATTTTGGTGGTGATTTTCATTCTGTGGATCTTACTCTCAGGCATGTTGAATATGCACGTAGTAGAGTTAGTGATAAGACTCAAGTACATTGTGATGATAGTATAGGATTTTTATGGCATGTAAGTAAGATTCTTCAAGAAGAAGATAGATATGTTGATCTATTATATCTTGATAGTTACGACTATGAAGCCAGTGATCCGTATCCCAGCATGGTACATCACATTAAAGAAATTGCTGTAATACTTAATCGTATGCGTCCGGGTAGTATGCTAGCAGTTGATGATAATTTAGGATCAGGTTCTACTCGAATGGGTAAGCCTAAATACGTTGCCGAAATGATGGAATCAATGGGAATCCCCTTAATATACGAGGGACAACAACTAATTTGGAAATTTTAAAATGAAAATATATGATTGCTTTCCGTTCTTTAATGAACTAGATGTGTTAGAGATACGTTTTAAAGAAATGTATAATACAGTTGATTACTTTGTACTTGTTGAATCAAATCTTAGTCATAGTGGCAAACCTAAAGAATATATCTTTGAAAATAACAAAGAACGATTTGCTCCCTACTTAGACAAGGTGCGTCATATCAAAGTAGATGACATGCCAGAAACCAATGACTCTTGGGTAAGAGAAAAGTTTCAAAGATATTGTATTGATAGAGGTGTTCAAGATAGGTCACCGGAAGATATAATTATTGTCAGCGACTGTGATGAAATTCCTAGAGCGGAATTAATTAATATCATTAAAGATGATGAAAATGATTGGGACAAATATATTTTATATATCCCTATGCTTGAATTTAGAATTAACTATATGAAGATACATGATTTTACCAAAGGTGGTAATGTTATGGTAACTCGAGGTCGAGCATATACCAATGGGCAAATGGAAAGAGAATTTACATTTCCATGGAATCAAAAACCTAAAGACACAGTATTTGTTGAACACGGTGGTTGGCATTTTACATACCTCGGTGATGATGAACATGCACTTACTAAGATAGTAAATTTTGCACATACAGAAACAAATATTCCAAGATTCACCACTGACAAACTTACTATCGATTTTATGATACAGAATAAATGCGGATTGTTAGGACCAACAGAACTACATAAAGAAGCATTTGAATGGGTAGTAGTTGATGATTATTTCCCAGAATGTATAGTAAATGATTTAGATCGTTGGAAACATTTAATCATTCCGGGAGCTGTATTTAGAGTTACAGATTTATATAGAGAAGGTAATAACCAATAAACAATATGTCAAACCAATTAAATCAATTATTAGAAGCAAGAAGAAAACAAATATTAGACTACGTTTATCGTGAGTGTAATAGTACTGTAAAGTATGGTCCTTTTACAGGCATGAAAATTTTACCCAAATATTGTTGGGGTGATGGTGATACCGGCGGAAAATTATTAGGAATTTATGAAACAGAACTCTATGAAGAAATAGAGCAGATGATTAAACAGGAACCTGATCTTATTATAAATTATGGATGTGCTGAGGGATTCTACGGAATAGGCATGGCTATGCGATTACCCAAAAGTAAGGTTGTGTTATTTGATATAAATCAAAAAGCATTAGACATATCCAAGGAAAATGCCAAGGCAAATCAAATAACCAATATTGAATACAGCATGGAATGTACTCATGAATATCTTGAAAAATTATTATCAGAAGCTAAGAATCCGTTTATATTAATGGATTGTGAAGGTGCCGAAGATATTGTATTAGATCTAGAAAAAATTCCAAGTCTATCAAAGACTAAAATTATAGTTGAATTACATGATTGTCTTTATCAAGGGATAACAGAAAGATTAATATATAAATTTGAAGAGTCACACGAACTAGATGCTATTCCACAGGGTACTAGAGATCTACATATTGAACCTTTACTTTCTATTAGTGACCTAGATAAATTAATTATATACAATGAAAATCGTCCTTCAACAATGACTTGGGCAATAATGACTCCGAAAGAAGCACAATGAAACATAAAACTTATTCACATTCAGGAACCACTGGAGATACATTTTGTAGTTTAGTTATACCCAAGATTCACGGTGGCGGAGATTTTTATCTTAAATTAAACAATCTAGAAAACATCTTGCCTCCGGGGTGGAGTAACAAGGGAACTAGACACGAAGGTCGTATGACCATGGATGATTACGAAATGATGCGTGAGCTTGTTTTGCACCAACCATACATCAATAGCTTTAATGTTTGGAATGGTGAGCATATTGATTATGAATTAGAAAATGCTGCTAAACATTTAGAAACTAAATCTCGCCCTAGAAATTTTACCAATCAACATGCCGAAGCACAAGGTATTGATACAGAAATATATAAAAGACAACTGCAATACGATCCGTGGATGGAGTGTAGAGAAGAACGAAAATTTCCAGGTCGTCCTATTGTTATATTTCGTGGCCCACATTATCAAAACGGTAATGAGTTAAAAAGCCCCGTTTGGCAAGAATTGATTGATCGAGGTTTATGTAATCAAGCAGTATATGTGGGTATTGCTTCAGAACATGCTTGGTTTGAAGATACATTTAAAATTAAAGTACCGCATTATCAAACTCCTGATTTAATGGAACTGGCCAGGGTAATTCAAGGTAGTGAATTGTTTATTAGTTCTACAAGTTTGCCCAGTGCATTGGCATTATGTTTAGGAAAAACTATGTGGTTAGAAACTCGAAAAAATGAACAATGGGAAAGGCACGAAAACAATTTTCCACATAGATTAAATATTAGATATTTTTAAGAAATAATCCAGTTACTTAAATTGTTAGGTATTAACCGATTTAAATTTTTTATATTAAGTTCATGACGTAATTCTAATTCATTTTTTAGCAGATGATATACCAATTGGGTTTCTTGATGTAATGCAATATTTTCATGTTGAACATAATGTGATATATGATTAACTAAATCCGTATAAATTTTTATATTCTCAGGAGAAGATATTGCAAATTGATCATTAATTTGTACTTGATTGTATCCGTATCTAGGATAATTAGGAAGGAACATTAATTTTAAATTATGATCTAATTGATTTCTTAGGTTTTGAAGATCAATAGGATCATCAATAAGGAGATCTAGTCTTGCTCTAATAACTAAATCATAAGGCCCGAAACATTTTTCATATTTCAGACGTAGTAAATCCGATTGATATATACCCCAAAATTGTTTATGAATTATATCTGTCTTGGGAGATTCATGTTGTTCTCCTAATTTTAAACTTGCTACATTGTGATTGTTTGGTAACCTATGCTGTATATTATTAATTGCCCATTCTTGACTAGGTATATTATGCCACCCTTCTGGAATTCTGTCCCATTCTGTATCATGTGGTGTTTCTTTCCACAGGTAAAAAAACCAATCTGCCTGGTTAACCCCTTGAAGACTATTAATAAAACTATCTAAATAATTGCAAAATCTCGGCTCACCGGATATAAGTATAGCTATCTTCATACCTATTATTTATTATCATTAATTATCATCATTAATTATCAACGTAACTATCAATTTAATTAAATAACATTATGACAAAACTTATTATATTTGATCTTGACGGTGTCTTGATTGAAAGCAGAGAATTACATTACCACAGTCTTAATGATGCACTACACAGTATAGATCCAAAATATGTAATAGGTAGAGATGAACATTTATCTATATATGATGGTCTTAATACTACTCGAAAATTAAAATTACTATCAGAAACTAAATCATTGCCCGCAGAATATCACGACATGGTATGGCAACGTAAGCAATTGGCAACATTTGAATTGATTAAAAAATTTGATGTAGATAACAAATTAATAGATATGTTTTCAAAATTAAAGTCAGTAGGGTATATGATTGCTGTTGCCAGTAACAGTATTAGAGAAACTGTTAAACTTAGTTTATTAAAAATTGGTGTAATGGAATATGTAGATTACTATGTCAGCAATCAAGATGTAGTACATCCTAAACCATATCCAGAAATGTATTGGCAATGTATGACAGCGTTGAAAGTAATTCCTAGAGATACATTGATTGTTGAAGATAGTCATATTGGTAGACAAGCTGCTATAGATAGCGGTGCAATACTATTAGCTGTAGAAAATCCCAAAGACGTCACCTGGGAAAAAATTAACTCAAAATTACAACATATGAACTCAGAAATGACATCGAATACTATACCCTGGAAAGATAGTAAACTAAATGTATTAGTACCCATGGCAGGTGCTGGTAGTAGATTTGCTCAACAAGGATATACATTTCCAAAACCATTAATTGAAGTTAATGGTAAACCTATGATACAAGTAGTTGTGGAAAACTTAAACATCAAAGCACATTACATCTTTATTGTACAACAAGAACATTATGAAAAATACAATCTTAAATATCTTCTTAATCTTATAGCACCGGGGTGTAATATTGTACAGGTTAATGGTATTACAGAAGGTGCAGCATGTAGTACATTATTAGCCAAAGATTATATCAATAATGATTCACCTTTAATAATGGCTAACAGCGATCAATACATTGAGTGGAATAGTAATGAATGCATGTATGCTTTTACTGCTGACGAAATTGATGGAGGAATACTAACATTTGAAGCCACACATCCTAAATGGAGTTATGCAAAGTTAGGTATAGATGGGTTTGTCAGCGAGGTAGCAGAAAAGAAAGTTATTAGTAATGAAGCCACTGTAGGAGTTTATTATTGGAAACATGGCAGCGATTATGTTAAATATGCCGAAGATATGATTGCCAAGAATATTAGAGTTAATAATGAATTCTATGTATGTCCAGTGTTCAATCAAGCAATTGAAGATGGTAAAAAGATTAAAATAAAACGCATTAGCAAAATGTGGGGTATAGGTACTCCTGAAGATTTAGAAACATTTTTAAAAAATCATAAGGAAGAATAAATGAAAACAGCATTATTACTTTCTGGCAATGCTAGATTCTGTAAAGAATTTGACATGCAAATAAACAATCTGCAAAACAGTGAAATAGATTGGTTTGTAACTTTATGGAATCGTAGATACGGAGATGGGTCTGAAAGACAAGAATTAATGTCTCCAGGCTGGCAAGCAACCACCGCTGAAGAAGCTCGTACTATCATAGAACCTAAGTTGCCACCTGGACATAGATTAGCTCATATTGAACTTGTAGATCCTAGTGAGTTTCCTCCACTTACTAAAGAGTATAAAAGAATTGATTGTACTCCTGCTAATTTATTTCAACAATATTGGATTTTAAAAAAATGCGACCTTCAAAGACAGGCTGCTGGACATTATGATTTAGTTGTTCGATCAAGACCTGATATTGGAATAGAGCCCGTTATAGATCTTTCTCATGTGTATAATATATTAAAACAAAATCCAAACATTATTATTACACCTGACAACCATCGTAACTGTGGATTCAATGATATGTTTGCTATAGGGCTACCCGATACTATTAAAACTTATTGCGAGTCAGTAGATCATATAGATCATTTTAATTTAAATCTTAATGTAACCATGCATAGTGAGCTAATGATTTCAACTATTATTCATTCGCAAGGATTACAGTGGCCCAAAACCGGTATCAGAGTTTCAATTAGAGAACAAGGCAATGGTCCCAATGCTCCGGGATTTATTCCAGATTTTGGAAGATGGCTATGAAATTAATTGCACATCGCGGCCTGGTCGATGGCCCTAATAGTAATTTAGAAAATTTGCCTGGACAAATACTGTTAAGTTTGCAAGCAGGCTATGATTGTGAAATTGATGTTAGATACATTGATGGTAAATGGATGTTAGGTCATGACAATCCAGATTTTGAAGTACCGTTTGAATTTCTTAAACAACCAGGATTATGGATACATGCTAAAAATTTAGATGCATTATATGTATTAGGTGCCGATAATACTTTGAATTATTTTTGGCACCAAGAAGATGATTTTACATTAACTAGTCATGGATATATTTGGACATATCCAGGTAAAGAATTAACTACTAATAGTGTTATGGTTTTACCCGAATGGGAAGATAAAACACTTAATAATGTTAAGGATCTTCAGTGTTATGGTGTTTGCACAGATTACATTAATCTAATGTCTAACAGCAAACATACTGCTGATCATTGCCCGCACTAAAACTAAATCGCTTTCACATGTAACTTCTATAGGTTCATCAAGATCCGGATCATCTTCCCATGCTTCGCTTGGAAACTGTAAAAACGTAAAGATAGTTCGGAAGGTTATAGTCCTACCTTGTGTGTATGCTAATTCTATTACATCTACTATAGAATTTACTACTTGTTGAGTTTTAAAATCTAGTGGTGTCATTGTTCTATTAACCTATTAACAAATTTTAATAATAGTTTATGATGAGATCCTTCATGCCAATGTGGTCCCATCCTGCGATAACTATCATACCAAAACTTTTCACTTTCTGGATGACATCCAATTAACCCAAGATTGTTTTGTATTATAGCCATGGGTTCTCCATTTGAGTAGGTGGCAATTGTTTCATACTTTTTGCTATTACCTACAAACGTACATCCATCATTGAAGAACATTTTTTCATCTCGTCCGTTCCATGTTACTGGCATTGCTTTAGTATGTGGGCGTCTTGTACAAGCGGTGGGTCTTTTGTAATATTGTACAGCATCTGCACCTTCCAACAAATCAAAATAATGGCTACCAGCCCAATATGCTCCCATACATATTCCAAGATATTTCCCGCCACGATTAACAAACTCTCTTATAGGATCTCCATTAATTCTAAGTAGGTAGTCGTAAGCATCGGAGTTTCCAAACCCTCCGGGAAATGCTAACATATCAACGTCGTCAAAGAAACTGTATTCTAATTCGTGTTTGGTAAAGATTTTGAAATTGTAGTGTGATTTTAGAGAGTTGATGATTCCATTGCCGCTTTGTATCGAGCACATGGGTTGGTGTATAAACACCGCAATTGTCGGTTTCACCATACAACACACCTTTATATGCTAGTATTTAGTGTCAGTTTTATATACTGCTTATATTGATGCCAAATCAACCTTAAATATATTGTAAGATACCTACACAATGTCTATTCAAATTAATGAAATCGTTCAACAAATTGTTAATAGGGTTGGCTACTGTGACAACAATAATAGCACCCCTTGTTCCAAAAACTGTTAATCTTAACGTTTCATTGCCCACTAGTTCAGAAAAACACCGTTCAACAGAATGTAGACTTTCCTATAAAACACTTAATAGTCACGGACTTATATGTGGCTACAAATGCGAAAATGGTAAGAATGCAAGCATGCCAAATAAAGATTTTAATTCCCCAAATGATTGCAGTGAATGGATAACAGTTGAATAAAAAAGAGCCTTGCGGCCCTTAGTGCTGGTTACGAGTTCCAGCCTCCGCTCAATCTTGCGGTCGGTTTAAAATAGTCCTAAATGTTTCCAATCAGAACGGATTTTGTTTTTAACTGCTAGTGGCAAACTAACATAATCTAAGTCATCTGCTGCCTTGTCTCCATTAGTAAATGCCCAATCAAAAAATGTCATTGCTGTTCGAGATTTAGCAGCATCTTCTGGTTTGATATAAACAAGTATAAATGTAGCACCAGTAATTGGCCATGCTTCTTTACCTGCTTGGTTAGTTAATATCTGGTAGTAACTCTTGCTCCATTCTGCGTTAGCAGCGGCAGCACGGAAAGCATCTTCTGTAGGTGCTACCCAAGTTCCTGCACTATTCTGTACATTTACCCAATTCATCTTGTTTTGCTTTACATAAGCAAACTCAACGTAGCCCAATGTACCAGGAAGTTGTTTAACCATAGCAGCAACACCTTCATTGCCCTTGCCACCTGCACCAACTTTCCAACTGACCGCAGTACCTTCTCCTATGGTTTCTTTGAACTCTTTGCTAACTTTGCTTAGATAGTTTGTCCAAATAAATGTAGTACCACTACCATCTGCTCTACGAACTACGGTGATCAATTGATCAGGCAATGGTAATGTTGGGTTCAATGCCTTAATAGCAGGATCATTCCACTTAGTAACTTTACCTAAAAATATATCAGCAATCAATGAGCCTGTTAGTTTCATTTGTCCAGCATCAATGCCAGTAACATTAATAACTGGAACAACTCCGCCAATGGCTGTTGGGAATTGAAATAAGCCTATTTCTTTTAACTTGTCATCTGTAAGTGGCATATCGCTAGCACCAAATACAACTGTCTTGGCCTCGATTTGTTTAATGCCTGCACCTGATCCAACTGATTGATAGTTGATCTTTACGCCTGTGGATTTGTTATATTCACTTGCCCACTTTGAATAGAGGGGAGCCGGAAATGTTGCTCCGGCTCCTGTAATGTCTTGTGCTGTGGCTGCAAATGTTATTGCGGCCAGTAAAAATGCAAATAGTTTTTTCACTGAAATCTCCTTTATGTTATGCTATTATTTAAACATAGAATTATTACAGTATTGTTACAAAATTAAGACTTTTTATCAGATTAATTCCAATATTTGCTATTATCTAAACTGTCCCAATATGTTTGATTGTTGCGATTAACAAAGTTTTTAACCAGATATTTGGCCATACCAAAGTATCCCATCTTCTTAAATCTGCGACTATCTTGTCCAAAATGATGTTTAACAATTTTAAATTTTTTAGGACTGTACTTCCTGGATAAAAAGTAGTCCTCTGATGTTGAACAGTGTTCTGGAAACCCGCCGTACTCTTCAAACTTATCTCTACGGGTTAGCATAAATGCTCCAACTGCAAAGGGAGAGAAATATTTTAATGTATGATTTATAGTGTTGAAAATAGTAAATCCGACCATTGCTCTCTTATCTTTATCGTAACACTTTATGTTCAATCCAACAAGATCTAAGTTCTTAGATTCCATTTCTGCAACAGCATCGCGGATAACAGTATCCTTAAAGAAACGTACATCAGCATCAATGAATAGGATATATGGGGTAGTGGCTAATTGAGCCCCGCGGTTCTTGGCAATGCTAACAGGGCCACCGTCAATAATTTCTATATTCAATTTGCCCTTCATTGTTTGTATAACTTCCCGAGTATTATCTGTTGAGCAATCTGCAATGATGATTCTAGTACTGCCTATCATTTGATTGCTTAGGTGTGTCAATAGATAGGGAATGTAGTTTTCCTCATTCTTACAAGGAATTACGATAGTGATTTTATCACTGAATATCATTGCTTCTTGCATACTCCCTCTACCTTAAAACTCTTAAACTTTAATTCCCATTTCATCGAAGCCAGTGCTCGCTCGCATTCCTGGAGGGTAGGAAATTCTATCATTACCTTTCCCGGCTGATCGTTTGGATTGTTTATGTTCATTGCTATTATTATCAACATCCACATGGTCTTGTTCCTTGGTCCAAGTTATTATTTCCCAACGTCCGTCATGATGTTCTACTAATGCTGTGCAGGATTCAACCCAGTCACCGTCATTCATATATACAACACCGTCGATATATTTAATCTCAGCGTGGTGTATGTGACCACAGATTACGCCATCATATCCTCGTTTTTTACAGTAAGAGGCAAGATTCTTTTCAAAGTGGAAAATAAAATCCACTGCCTTCTTTACTCTTGTTTTGAGATATTGACTAAGACTAAAGTACCCAAAACCAAAGCGATGGCGTATCCAATTAAATCTGCTATTGATCGATAAAATGACATCATATGCCTTGTCTCCTAAAAAACTTA
>Ga0214919_10009009_pt1 | contig 12950 bp, 9 predicted proteins | sample LL1503_MetaG_FD_177994 | JGI IMG/M metagenome (GOLD analysis project Ga0214919, IMG submission 177994) | Freshwater microbial communities from Lake Lanier, Atlanta, Georgia, United States - LL-1503 | ecosystem: Environmental > Aquatic > Freshwater > Lake | place: USA: Georgia | collected 2015-03-15
CCGACTTGAATCAATCGGAGGGCAACAAGACTTTGCTCAACGACCTTTGCATTCGGCTTGCATGAGTGATCTAAGAATCGCCAGATGAATCGAGGATCGCGCTGCTCATGAGGTTCGTCAGCCAAGCTGTCAGGGGGATGGAGATGCTCGCGTGATCCAATTTGAACGGAGTAGCGGCCGGGTGTTGCACGAATGTCGCCGACGAATCGCAGAATGTTCGTCCCCATTTCAAGAGCCTCAGTCGTAACGAGCTGGTGGCGATCGCCGGAGCGTGCAACAGTGAGTTTCAGGAGGGGTTGCATTGGAAAAAAGGGCTCGCTGTAAGAGTGAACACGCACGCAGCAGGCGTGTTAGCGTTGAGTCTATTGACTTCACTGCGAGGCAATGAATGGAGTGTGCGGTTCGAATGCCCATGCGGTGCTCTGCAAGAGTGACAATGGCTTGGTGCGTCCGATAAGTGGAGTACGCCCTCAAGAATCGCTCTTTTAAGGTTTCTGCAGGCAGGCGAATATCTATCTTAAATACCGATATGAATATATTGATATCGGTGTATACTTGTTCCCGCTGATGCATCCTTGCGCATCGTGCGGCGGAAAACACTATGAAAAACAACAATTCCAGCGATAACGGAAATACTCAGAGCGGATCTTTGGACGCTCCGTCTCGATTGATTGGTCTACACCCACGCGGACGCGAAGTACGTGCGCTGCTGATATTGGTCCTAGTGTTCGCCACCATCGGGATGATTGCTGTGACGGCATGGGGGTCACTTGTGTCAGTTGCGACCCAAGTCTCGCGTACAGGGGGATGGAATGCAGACAGTGAGTTGCCATCACTTTTTCGAGCTGATCAAGCTCCTGCGGCCGAACTCGATGGCGCGACCTTTGTCGTTGGCAAACAACTATTCGTAGCGACTTGCGCTGCGTGTCACGGATTGACTGGAATGGGTGTGCCGAACTTTGGGAAGAATCTTGTGATGAGCCGATGGGTGAAGAAGCAGTCTGATCTGCAGTTGGTCGAATTCATCAAGCGCGGTCGAGGCGTTGAGGATCCACTCAATACGACCAAGGTCCCTATGCCGCCACGAGGAGGGAATGCCGCCTTCACCGACGAACACATCGGTCAAATCTCGTGCTACCTGCGCGGGCTCCAAGATCCGCGGAGAATTCCTGCAGTATTGCCAACTCCCAAGGCTCTCGTCCTGCCAGCGGCGCTGCCGACTGGACCGATGGCATCGTTGCCTGGAATCGAAGAGTCGGATTATGACGCAGAGTCGATTCGCACTGGGCAGAAGTTGTTTCTCGCCTCATGCGTTTCATGCCACGGCGCAGATGCGCGGGGAATCGTCAAGCTCGGCAAGGATCTCGTCAAGAGCCCGTTCATTTTGGCAACTGATGATGAAAAAATGCTTGCATTTTTAAAGAGTGGTCGCCCATCGAGCGATCCCGCTAATACAACGAAGGTGGATATGCCGCCCAAGGGCGGAAATCCGTCGCTCAACGAAGAAGGTCTCGGATCAATTATTGCGTACCTGCGCTACATGCAGGAACGTGACAGGAAATCACCATAACAACCCGTTCGCAAGCGCTCTCCGATGTCGGAGAAATGCTGGCGCACTCATTTAGAGGAAGCATCATGAAAACGAATCAGTCGAAATTTTCTCTCGCATTCGCGCTACCGCTGGCGATGTTGGTCGCAGTTGGCGCACCACTTCCGGTGATCGGAGTCGGTATCGCACGGTCGGCGATGGCTGCGCCGCAGGCACCGCCAACCGATGGGGGAAAGAAAAAGAAGAAGATTGGCGCAGCGAAGGAAGAGAAAGCCGTCGAGTTCACACCCGAGAATATGGCGCAACTTCAAAAACTCGCCAATGATCGAAAACTAACTCCAGACGATTTGATGGCCGCTGCGAAAACATTTCAGCCAAGTGGACGTCATGACGAATACATCATGTTCGCATCAGGTGGTCATAGCGGTCAGGTCTTTGTGATCGGCGTTCCGTCGATGCGACTTCTACGCAGCATTGCTGTCTTCACGCCCGAGCCATGGCAGGGGTATGGATATGGCGTTGGCAACGACGTGCTGAAAGAAGGAGATATCCCAAATCAAGAACTTCGTTGGGGCGATACACACCATCCAGCTCTCAGCGAGACAAAGGGTGATTATGACGGCGAATTTCTATTCATCGGCGATAAAGCCAATGCACGACTTGCGGTCATCGATCTCCGCGACTTTGAAACAAAGCAGATCGTCAAGAACCCGATCACCATGAGTGATCACGGTGCAGCCTTCGTGACACCCAATACGGATTATGTCATCGAAGGCGGTCAATACGCAGTGCCGTTCGGCAATGCGTATGCGACAAGCGATGAGTATCAGAAGTCGTACCGCGGAATGGTGACATACTGGAAGTTTGACCGCGCGAAGGGACGCATCGACATGTCGAAGTCATTTGCGCTGGAACTTCCGCCGTATTGGCAGGATCTTTTCGATGCCGGAAAACTGGCAAGCGATGGTTTGATTTTTGGAAATTCGTTCAACAGCGAACTTGCAACAGGCGGGATCGAATTGAACAAGCCACCGTTTGAAGCAGGAACGACGCAGCGTGATATGGACTATCTCCACATCATCGACACAAAGAAAGCGGAAGCTGCTTTCAATGCAGGCAAGTTCGAGAAGGTCAATGGTTTTCCAGTCATTAAGATCGAGACGCTGATCGCCGAAGGGATTCTCTTCTTTGCGCCAGAACCAAAGAGCCCTCACGGTGTAGATGTCACTCCAAACGGTCAGTATGTCGTGATCGCTGGCAAACTTGATCCGCATGTGACTGTTTATTCGACCGAGAAAATCAAGAAGGCGATTGCTGAGAAAAAGTTTTCGTCCAAGGATTCTTACGGAATCCCGATTCTTGACTTTGATGCAGTAATGGAAGCGCAGGTTGAACTCGGACTTGGCCCATTACACACCCAGTTCGATGACAAGGGATATGCGTATACATCGCTCTTCCTCGATTCTGCAGTTTCGCGGTGGACTCTTGGTGGCGAATATTCTTCGCTTCACCCAGAACAACCTTGGAAATTGGTATCGAAGACGCCCGTTCAATACAACATCGGGCATCTCTGTGCTGCCGAGGGTGACACAGTTTCGCCCGATGGGAAGTATCTGATTGCAATGAATAAGTGGGCGATTGATCGCTTCTTTCCAACGGGACCACTCCTCGCACAGAATTTCCAACTTCTCGATATCGAGCAGGGTGGGACAGCGATGCCCGTCATTTATGACAGTCCGATCGGTGTTGGCGAGCCACACTATTGCCAGATGATCAAGGCGGACAAATTGCATCCGTGGACTATCTATCCGGAAATCGGATGGGATCCTCAGACGCAGGCGATTGATCCAAAGGCTCCAAAGCCAGGTCAAGAGAAGGTGGTGCGTGATGGAAAGAATGTGGAGGTCTATATGACAGCGGTTCGTAGCCACTACTTCCCAGAGAATGTTGAAGTCAACGAAGGCGACAACGTGACATGGCACATCACGAGTATGGAACGCACGATGGACGCAACGCACGGATTCTGCATTGGTGGTTACAACATCAATCTCAGTCTTGAACCAGGTGAAGCAGCAACATTCCACTTCGTTGCCAACAAGGCTGGTGTCTATCCCTATTACTGCACAGAATTCTGTTCTGCGCTGCATTTGGAAATGGTCGGATACTTCCGCGTGAAGCCTGCCGTTCATTGAGTTCGCAATCGCCTGCGTGGAGCGAAAACTCCACGCAGGCATTTCAATTTGCCTTTGTTTCGTTCTTTTATTGGAGACAGAATGTCACCTTTTCTTTCAAGAGTGTTTGGACCTCGTGTATCGCCAGAGTTTGTCCGTGCAGATCGAATGCGTTATTCGCTTCCGCCCTTGATGTTGTCGTTGGCGCGCATTGCATTGGTCGTTTCAGTTTTCCTGCCGTACTGGCATATGACGCTTGAGGCGCCGCAGTATCCAGAAGGGCTTGAATTGACGGCGTACGTGAATCAACTCGTTGGCGATGTCCGCGAGATCGATGGATTAAATCATTACATCGGTATGCGCAAGCTGAACGATGCGGCATCGCTTGAGCGCGCCATGGGCGTTTGGATGGTGATCGCAATGCTCTTTCTCGTTGAGGGTGCAGCACTTGTTCATAGTCGATGGGCCTTGTTGTTGGTCCTTCCTGCGCTTCTCTTTCCGCTGGGTTTTCTTGTGGACTTGCAGTATTGGCTTTACTCGCACGGGCATAATCTTGATCCGACGGCGCCTCTCTCGTCGAGTGTCAAACCCTTTGTGCCGCCGGCGCTCGGCATCGGCAACATTGGGCAGTTTCGCACGATCGCGAGTGCGGGTACTGGTTGGTATCTGGCGTGCGCAAGTTCACTCTTGACTGCATCGGCGCTCTTCTTCCATCGGCGTGCTTATAAGCCACTTTACGATCGAATGCTTGCAGAGAAAGCATCGATTTAACGAGATGAGATACGGCGGCATCATCATCGCAGCGATCGGACTGACGTGTTGGCCACAGGTGGTCTTCGGAAGCCTGGATATTTCTCAGCTCATTTCTGCGGCAAAGGCGGGGGATACGGTCTTGGTGCCAGCAGGTGTCTATCGCGGAGAAATTCAGATTGATAAGCCGCTGAAGTTGATTGGAGTCGGACGGCCGACACTCGATGGCGGCGGCAACGGCGACATCATCACGGTCACCGCGCCGGACGTTGAGATTCGAGGATTTCGAATTTGCGGAACTGGGATCGATCTCGATAAGGAAAATTGCGCAATCAGAGTGAATGCGGCTCGAGTGACGATCGTGGACAATATTCTCGATGATGTGCTGTTTGGAATCGATTTGAAAGAGTCTCCAGATTCAGTCATCAGAGGAAACCACATTGGAGGAAAGGTGCTTGATGTTGCCCGCCGCGGCGATGGACTTCGCTTGTGGCGCGCAGATCGAACCATCGTCGAGGACAACGAGATTCATAATGGCCGGGACGCAATTCTTTGGTATTCGACCGATGTGATCGTGCGAAATAATAGGTCCCATGACGGCCGTTATGGATTTCACTTGATGTTTTCCAACGGCGTCACGATCGAAAAGAATGACCTCTTCGACAATTCGGTTGGCGTCTATCTGATGTACAGCTCAAAGTTGAAGCTGATTGGAAATCGAATGCTGCGCAATCGAGGTCCAAGTGGATATGGACTCGGTCTCAAGGAGACGGATGACTTTCTGGTCCAAGGCAATATTTTCGTTGGGAATTGCGTGGGGATTTACATCGATGGTTCTCCCTTCGCAACCCCAGATTCAGGTCGAATCACAGAAAATACCTTTTCAGCCAACGATACTGGCGTCGAATTTTTGCCCGCGGTGAAGGGCAATCATTTGTGGTCAAACAGTTTTATAGACAACTTTGAGCAGATTGCCATCTTGGGCCGTGGCGAATTGACGGGAAATGAATTTGATCGCGATGAGCGCGGAAATTTTTGGAGCGATTATCCCGGCTATGACCGTGATGGCGATGGTGTCGGCGAGGCAAATTATGAATCGCGTCTGCTCTTTGAGAATCTGACGGCACGTGAACCGAGTTTGCGTCTCTTTATGTTCAGCCCAATCCACCAAGCAGTCGAGTTCATCGCTCGTGCTGTACCAGCGGTGCGACCTGAACCGAAGTTCACTGACTACTACCCGCTGATTGAACCTCCAATTGAGCACGGCGCTGAACTTGGATCGTCGACATCACTCGTGATGGTTGCGCTGAGCGCCGTACTGTTGTCGATTGCAGCAGCGGTTCTTGGAATTGTTTTCTTCAGCCCGATTCGTGATGCCATGCGGGAGCGCCGCGCCGTCGCAGTCACATGAAAGGATTATTGAATGATTTCAATTGAAGGTGTGAGTATGGCATTCGGTCGCTTCCAAGCTGTCGATGACGTATCGCTTTCCGTCGCAGCCGGCCAATCGCTTGCTCTGTGGGGACCAAACGGCGCTGGCAAAAGTACGATCATTCGGTGTGTGCTCGGCCTCTACCGATATAGCGGATCGATTCGCATCGGTGGCCTCGATGTTCAGCGCCACGGCAAAGAGGCGCGTCGTCTCATCGGATATGTGCCACAGGAGATCGGTTTTTATGACGATCTTCGTGTTCACGAGGCAGTTGGATTTTTCGGCGGACTGAAGTGCGTCGCGGTGCGCGATCCAGACTCCGTGCTCGACGGCGTCGGTCTTTGCGGTCATGCAGGAAAACGGATTCGCGAACTCTCTGGTGGAATGAAACAGCGCCTGGCGCTCGCGGTGGCATTGTTGGGCGATCCGCCAGTCCTTGTCCTCGACGAGGTGACGGCAAGCCTCGACGCAATGGGGCGCGATGAACTCGTTGGATTGCTCGCGCAACTCTCGCGTGATGGTCGTGCGATGCTGTTTGCTTCACACCGACAAGATGAGGTTCATACTCTTGCAGATCGTGTGGCGATACTGGAGCGGGGGCGTCTTCAGCGCGAAGGCTCGCCGGCAGAGTTGCTCGATGCAAGCATGACGGCAAGTCATCTCAAATTTCACGCTGCGGAGGTTCGTCATGCATAATGTTGTCAAATCTGAATTGAAGAGTGGCGCATTGGTTGAGAGAGCCGAAACTCTCGCCGTCGTCGCAGTCTCACATCATGGAAGGTTGCGAGTCCCGTCCTTTGCATCAAATGTTTTTCGAATCGCAGCTCGCGAGTTGCGCGACTCAGCAAGGAGTCGGTGGTTTTTGCTCTATACAGCAGCATTTGTGGCGCTGGGGCTTGGAGTTTCCTATGTCTCTGCGGCGAGCTCTGGAGGAAGCGGACTCTCTGGATTCGGTCGAACAACTGCAGGGTTGATCAATTTGGTGATTCTTGTTGTCCCTCTCATGGCGCTGAGCGCTGGTGCAGGATCAATTGCATCGGATCGCGAGCGGGGGATGTTGGCGTATATGTTGGCACAGCCGATTACACGCCTCGAATTGTTGCTCGGAAAATTCACTGGACTTGCGGCAGTCCTTCTGACATCGATCTGTTTGGGATTTGGAGTATGCGCTGCAATTTTGGCATGGAAAGGGTCCCGCGCTGACCCCGTCGCACTGGCTTCTCTCGTGGGACTGACATTTCTTCTTGCGATGTCGATGCTTGGAACTGGACTGTTGATCTCGGTTGCCACGCGCAAGAGCAGTGTGGCGATGGGCGTCGCAATCTTTTCGTGGCTCACGCTTGTCTTCGTCAGTGACCTTGGATTGATGGCTGGTGCAGTCGCACTTCGAATGCGAATTGAAAATCTGTTTGCACTCAGTTTGGTCAACCCGATGCAAGTTTTCAAGATGTGGGCGCTCGTTAGTTCAGATACATCCCTCGACGTTCTTGGTCCAGCCGGGCTGTATGCAACAGACACATGGGGCGCAGGTGTGACATGGATCTTTGCATGCGTCATGGTCTTATGGATCATTCTTCCACTGACAGCTGCTGCGGCAATCTTCTCGAGAAGGTCACCAATATGAGCCGCAATCAGTTGATGTCTTGGGTACTCGTCACGGGATTCGTGGTCTTGAGTGGATGCGCTCCTGCGATACCTGTGGGACCCCCAGAGCTGCGACTTGGTCGAGATGAATGCGCAGAATGCAAGATGAGCATTGTTGATCAGCGCTGTGCGGGATGTTTGTTGATGGCGAGTCCAGATGGTGTTGAGGCAGTTGTCTTTGACGATATCGGCTGCATGCTTGATTACATGAAGGCGAATACAACATTGAAAGTCACTTCGCAATTTGTTCGCGATTATCAGGGGAAGGCTTGGTTGCCTGCCGAATCCGCTTCGTTTCTGGTGAAGTCCTCGGCACACACGGCAATGGGGTCGGGCATCATCGCATTCTTGGACGAGTCTCATGCACGAGCATCCATGAGTGATTTCCGCGGAAGCGTCGCATCGTGGGGTGCAGTGGTCGCATCCAAAAGTTCTGATTGATCCAGTGTGATTTGGCTGATCACGTTTGTTCATTGGATAGCCAGTGAGATGCGGTTAGGTATTCTGCTCGATGTGAGCAAATCAAATGAATCCTGCAATGATTCATGGACCACGCGGAGACTGGTCTCGCTGTTCATCGGACCCCTCGTGGGATTCTTGTTATGGTTGTACTTCCGTCCAATCACGTCTGATTCAGCGGCGCTTTCCTCGGCAGGGGCGATTGTGATCGGATTGCTTGGTTGGATGGCAATCTGGTGGGCGACGCAGGCGGTCGATCTTGCAGTGACGGGTCTATTGCCAATCGTGGTGCTCCCACTCTTGCGCGCATCAACGGCGGAGCAAGTTTTAACGCCATATGCAAACGACGTCATTTTCCTCTTTGCAGGTGGATGTGTGTTGGGGATTGCGCTTGAGCGACACGGACTTGGAAAGCGCTTCTTGTTATTGGCGATTCGCTGTATCGGAGATTCGCCCGGTCGAATTGTTGCAGCCTTCTTGTTGGTGGCAGCGTTGATCAGCGCATGGGTTTCCAATACAGCGACGGCGGCCATGATGTTGCCTCTCGCAACTGCCGCAGTTGCCATGTATGCAGTCAAGGGGACGGCCGATGGCGCGACCATCAAGGCCACAGCAAATTTTCAGCGGGCGGTTCTATTAGCAATCGCATACGGCGCCAGCATCGGCGGTGTGATGTCCGTGCTTGGCAGTCCACCCAATCCCATCGGAGTCGAGTGGATCAATGCGAACGGTGGCAAGATGGACTTTGTTCGGTGGGCTTCGGTCGGAGTTCCGACAGGAGTTCTGATGATGCTCTGTGCCCAGATCATTTTCTGGTTCGTCTTTCCGTTTCATGGATTGCGCCGACCGATCACGGACATCGGCGAAGCAGGTTCAAGCCCCAGATCCCCTCAAGTTCCACTGACCCGCGCGGCAAAATTGACCCTCATCATCTTCGGAATTGCAGTGGTCTCGTGGGTTGGTGCACCGTTCCTTAAATCCTTGGTTCCAGATTTGATGCTGAAGGATGGGCTTATCGCCGTTGCGGCAGCGATTGCGCTCTTCATATTGCCAGCAGCGCGGGGCAGTGCAACGCCCATTGTGCCGTGGTCGCAAACGGAGCGATTGCCGTGGGGGGTCTTCATTCTCTTTGGCGGTGGACTGAGCCTCGCCGACGCGATGCAGCGAACGGGTGTTTCACAGATGATCGCTCAAAGCGTCACCGGGCTCGGAGGAGTTCCTGAACCTTTTATCATTGCAGGAGTTGCGACGATTATGATTTTCGCAAGTGAGATTGCTTCGAATACGGCGCTTGCCGCGACGGCCGTCCCGATTCTCGGTGCGATGGCGCCAGGGCTTGGAATCGCTCCTGAGAAATTGGTCGTCACCGCAGTACTTGGGGCAAGTCTCGCGTTCATGCTTCCTGTTGGGACGCCGCCCAATGCAATCGTTTTTTCAACGGGATTGATTCCAGTTCGAGAAATGATCAAGGTTGGTTTTTTGTTGAATCTCTGCGCGGTGATTGTGATCACAGTGGTCTGTACTTGGCTGATGTGACGGGTTGACTCTTTAAACCAAGAGCAGGCGAAAGACGAAGATTTTTCTTCTGAATTCAAAATAGCGAATTGGCGATCTTGATTTCGTGGTATTCTTGTTTTCAGGAGATTTGCAATGAAATCGATGCCGACAATCGTTCGCCCTTGTGTGTTGGATCCTTTGGAGGTCGCAGCCTCTTGCGTCGCACTTGCGAAATACGAAACTGGATCAGACGATCTTCCAGAGTTAGAGACAATATTTGTTCGGCAGAACTTTGTCGCATATGAGCCCCGTGAGCATCAGATTTGGAGTCGACTCTGCCAACAGCAACGTACATACCTTCCGCTCCATGCAAGTACGCATTGGCTCGATGGAGCGCGTGCCCTTGAGATTGACCACGACCATGTTCCAGTGATCGCAGACGTTTCGAATAAACTCAAATCGCTGACGGGGTGGGAAGTTCGTGCGGTGACTGGTTACTTGCCCCCCCGTGCATTTTTCGCGTGCCTCGCTCGCAAGATCCTCCCTGTGACGGTCGTTGTTCGCGATCCCGAACACGAGGGATACTTGCCAGAACCTGACGCATTTCATGACATCTTTGGCCACACGCCGCTCTGTGCAGACAAGCAGATGGCCCGAATCTTGGAAAGGTTTGGTCACGCGGGAGTCAAGGCGGATGCCGCACAACTCGTACGCCTGACCAATGTGCTCTGGTTTACTGTTGAATTTGGCCTGATTCGCGAGCAAGATCACATTCGAATTCTTGGTGCGGGTCTTGCATCGTCGCCTGCGGAATCACTTTATTGCTTGCAGTCGCCCGAAGTCATTCGGCGCCCATTTGATCCTGCGATTGTCGCCGCGACATCGTTCGAAATCGATCACTTCCAGAAGCAACTATTCGTGCTCGATGATTTGGCTCAAATCAATTCCTACCTCGACACCGAAGGCGCACCAAAGGTTGGTTGCGGTGGAACGTGTCGAAATGGTTCGGCGTGTTCGAAGAACAAAGAACACTCTGCAAATGGCAATCATGCATCGCATGCTGTAACACATTCTGCATCGCCAAGGCTCCTTCAAAGTGCGCCCGCAGATCCACTGGCGCTTCTTGGAGTCGATCACATTGGCCTGCATGTTGGAAATGCGCTCCAAGCTCGTACGTACTACGGAGCGAACTTCGGATTCATGGCGGATCAATTCAGCGATCTGACAACAGGGAGTCGCGATAAAGCATGCCATCTTCTTGTTCAAGGCGACATTCGCCTCATGCTGATGACGGGCTTGACGCCAAATCATCCCGCCAGTTTGGATGTTGCGCGATATGGTGACGGAGTCAGCGATGTCGCTTTCACTGTGCGCGACGCAGAAGCTGCGTATGAGCAGGCTTTGCGCAATGGTGCGAAGAGTGCATACGAGCCAGTTGAAATTCGTGATGGCGACGATGTCGCTGTTTTTTCAGGCATTCAGGCATTTGGTCGATGCGTTCACAGCCTTGTCAGTCGCCGCGGTCGATGTGGTGATGTGAATGGGAATGTGGGGGAGTTGTTCGCGCCGAACTTCAGAAAGGTCGTCAATGATCCAATGAATGACCTGAATATCCAGCGACCATGCGGCCTTTGTGCTGTCGATCACTGCGTTGCCAATGTGGGGCTTGGCCAAATGAATACATGGGTGGACTGGTATAGCGAAGTGTTTGGGTTCAAGTTGTTCAAGCACTTTGATGACCAAGATATTTCAACGAAATATTCAGCGTTGATGTCCAAGGTGATGGACGGCGGTCGAAGCGTCCTCAAGATTCCAATCAATGAGCCGGCAGCAGGGTTGCGTAAGAGTCAGGTTCAGGAGTATTTGGATTGGCATGACGGAACGCCTGGCGTCCAGCATTTGGCATTTCGAACGAGTGACGCACTCGCAACCGTCGGCGAACTGCGCCGTCGTGGCGTTGCGTTTTTAGGCTTGCCCGACACGTATTACGAAAGTGTTTGGGATCGAGTTGAAGGTGCGCTCGGGCGATCCATCGATGAGTCGCATGCTCGCGTGAAATCGCTTGGACTTCTCCTCGATTGCGACGAAGAGGGATATCTCCTTCAGGTATTTACAAAGCCTGTCCAAGACCGACCAACGCTATTCGTCGAAATCATTGGGCGCAAAGGTGCAAAAGGCTTCGGAAAAGGCAATTTTAAAGCCCTTTTTGAAGCGTTGGAATTAGAGCAAGAGCGCCGCGGAAATCTCTGATTCATGTAGTCACTCAGTCGTTCGTTCTTCATTTTCTTTCACGCGGAGCAACAACATGTCTTTCTATATCGCACGTGGTTCGATTCCTCACAAGCGTCATGTTCGTCATATGGTCGACGGCCATCTTGTTTTCGAAGAAGTCTTTGGGAACGAAGGGTTCTCTGGCACGATGAGCACGATCTATCACCGGCATCCCCCAACGGCAGTCGAGTCATGCGAAATGAGTCGTGTCGTCGAGCCAACGTATGTGCAGGAGCGTGCGCTTCGCATGCGGCATCTTCGCACTCAGAATCTGCGTCCAGAAGGCGATCCAATTACAGGTCGTAAAGTGTTGCTTGGCAATGCAGATGTCGAAATATCGATGTGCGTTGCGAAGGAATCGATGCCGACGCTGTACAAGAACGGTCAAGCTGATGAATGCATATTTCTTCAGTGTGGATCTGGATTGCTGACCACGATTTTCGGACGACTTCAGATGCATGCGCGAGACTTTGTTGTCATTCCAAAGGGAACTATCTATCGAATGGATTTCGACTCACCTGGTGCGCGGTTTGTGACGATGGAGTTTGTCAACGGGTCACATGTGCAAGCGCCACCACGGTATCGGCAGGGAGGCGTCGGGCAATTTCTAGAGAATAGCCCGTACTGCGAGCGTGACATTCGTCCACCTCAAGGGCCATTTGGAACTCCCAAGAGTGCAATGGTTGATGGGGTGTATGAAGTCATCGTGAAGGCGCGTGGAGCGCTGCATTCTTTTCGATATGCGCACGATCCAATGGACATCGTTGGATTCGACGGCGTCTGTTGGCCGTACTGTTTTCATGCGCTCGACTTCGCGCCGATCGTTGGACAATTGCATCAACCGCCACCAGTCCATCAGGTCTTCGAAGGGCACAACGCGGTGATTTGCTGTTTCTGCCCAAGACCACTCGACTTTCATCCAGAAGCCATTCGTGTGCCATACGCGCATTCAAATGTCGATAGCGACGAAGTGATGTTTTATGCTGATGGTCACTACACGGCGAGGAGGGGAGTTGAAGAGGGTTCAATGACATTGCATCCTCTGGGAATTGCACACGGTCCACATCCTGGCACCGTTGAAGCAACGATGGATCAGCATTCAACGAACGAACTCGCTGTGATGTGCGATACATTCCGCCCCCTCGCGCCAACGCAGGAAGCAATCAGTATTAAGGAT
>Ga0214919_10009010_pt1 | contig 12949 bp, 10 predicted proteins | sample LL1503_MetaG_FD_177994 | JGI IMG/M metagenome (GOLD analysis project Ga0214919, IMG submission 177994) | Freshwater microbial communities from Lake Lanier, Atlanta, Georgia, United States - LL-1503 | ecosystem: Environmental > Aquatic > Freshwater > Lake | place: USA: Georgia | collected...
CTCGGGTAACGACGATTACAGCATCTTCCTCGCCCGCGCTTATGTTTCTTACAATCCTAACCTCAACTGGTCTTTCTCGGCCGGTAAGTTCAAGCAACCCCTTTACACTACCGATCTTGTTTGGGATGCTGACATCAATCCGCAGGGCTTAACCGAGACCTACAAGTATTTCATCGGCTCTAAAGACACCTTTGAAATCCGCGCTCTCCAGGACATCATGGAAGACCGCAACGAATCCACCGTCGGCCTGCTTGGTCGTGATGCTTGGCTCTTCAGTCAACAGGCGGTTTATACGCACTACTTCGGCAAGGACCTGTTGAATAGCGTGATCCTCGCTCCCGGCTTCTCGAAATACAATCAAGCCAATATCGGCTTCTCGGCTAATGAGAATACCTTCAACGGACCCACGCGCGGCCTCAGCATCATGACTTTCGCCGGCGAAGTTAATATCGCCAATGTGAACGGTGCCGGTACCGCCTTCAAACTCTACTGGGATTCTGCCATCAACAATGATGCCGCTGTGCGTGTTAATGAAGTTTATGGTCTATCCGCGACCCGTTGGAAGAATGATCGCTCCGCTTGGCTCGCTGGTGTTGGCTACAGCTATGGCACAGGCAAGGTTCAAGGCGATTACAGCGCCAAGCTCGATTACCGCAGCATCGGTCTAGGTTCCCTTGATGTGAACACCTCCGACTCCGACTTCGCCTTTGGTTTTCTCAATCAAGCCGGCTACAAGCTCGCTCTCAGCTACAACGTGACCGACTTTACCAACTTCAACGTCACTTATTTCCACACCTCCGACATCCAGAAGAATCTGACTTACTCTCTCGCGGCTCGTGATCACACCCAGCTTCTTCAGTTGGATCTCGTAGTGAAATTCTAAGCTCTGATTCCAATTAAAAATTACAAAACATGAAAAAATTCTCCCTCCTCCTCGCCGCCCTCGCGCTCGTCTCGACGGCCTCTGCGCAGAAGCTTGTCATCAAAGGTTCCGACACCCTTGGTGCGAAACTCGTCCCAACTCTCGCCGAAGAATATAAGGCCAAAAATCCTGCTGTTTCTTTCGAGATCGCTGCTGAAGGTTCTACCACCGGTATCGCCGCTATTATCGATGGCACGGCCCAAATCGGCATGTCTTCGCGTCGCGCTAAGACCACTGAGGTTTCCGCCGCTCAAGCTAAGGGCGTAACCATGAACCCGATCATCGTCGCTTACGACGGTATCGCTATCATCGTGAACGCTAATTGCCCTGTCAAAAATCTGACCAAGCGCCAAGTGGAGCAAATCTTCGCCGGCGACATCACTGATTGGTCTGCTGTTGGCGGTCCCGCGGGCAAGATCTCGATCTACACCCGCAACACCTCCTCCGGAACTTACTCGGACTTCAAGGATCTCGCCATGAAGAAACGCGATTACGCCTCTTCCTCCCAGAAGATGGCCGGTAACGAGCAGATCACCTCTGAAGTTGGTAAGAATCCCAACGGCATTGGCTACGTGGGCCTCGCTTACATCCATGATGCCGGCATCAAGGTGGTCTCGATCGAAGGTCTCGTTCCTGACAAGGCCAGCGTGCTCTCGAAGAAATATCCCTACGCTCGTCCTACCTTCTATTACACCAACGGTGATGCTACGGGCGAAGCCGCTAAGTTCATTGAGTTCACGCTCAGTGACGAGGGTCAGAAGATCTGCGAAAAAATCGGTTTTGTTTCTATTCGCTAATACGGTTTGCACATGTTGACCATCGGCCCGCTTGACGCTCAGTCGGCGGGCCTTTGTGTCTAATTAGTCTTACACTCAACGCCCCGATCCCTGTTCAGAATGGAAACTCCGCGCCCGACCTCTCAATCGGATTTCTTGGTAAACAAGAAGCGCATCCGCGTGCTCGGCCTCTCCCTCGATGATGCCATCAAATTTTTCTTTGGCGGCAATGCGGTGGTATCCATCATTGTTTTGACTCTAATCACTTATTTTCTATTTCAAGAAGGGATTGGTTTTTTTGGTCAAAATCACCGCAATCTTCTGACGTATCGTCAGGCTGGTTTGGAGTACGTTGATTTCATCCGTACCCAAGAAAGTGGCCACATCGCGCTCACCCGCTATCTTTCGGATCTTCGATTGCGCCAGTATAATTACTATGTCGCCGAGCAAAAAATGTCCCCGGCCGCTGCTAATCAAGCACTCGTGAAGTTTGATGATTTTGCGGCGCAATACGCAGATGCCGTTGAACCCATTCGCGGCATGGTTTCTGACCTCACGGAACAAGCGACAGCTATTAAGACTAAGTTTCTCATCGCTGAAGATAAGAAAACGGAACGACAACAGTTATTGGTGGCTGGAAAAATCAACGAGGCTGCCGGTGTAAAAATTGAAACCGTCGATTTCGCGGCCGAACTCCATATACTCACTGGGGTTTTACCTGTTTATAAACAGACCAGTGCCGAATTCGCTAAGAAATTGGACGCTTCGCTAGCGCTCGCCCCGCGGTTGACCACGCCCGAATTGATGGCGCGGCTAGATCGTTTTAATCAGCTCACGCACGATTATCTCGCAACGTTTCCCGCTACGACTCGCAGCTTGGAGATGTGGGACTACACCCGCCCAGTGCCTTGGTATCAGGCGATCAGCGCGTTTCTATTCGGCCGTGAATGGCTCACCGCTAGTTTCTGGCAAGATTGGTACGGCATTGTACCCCTGTTGATGGGCTCCGTCATGGTGTCATTTGTAGCGCTCGTGATCGCTGTCCCGCTCGGTGTGGGCGCAGCGATTTACATCAACCAAATCGCCTCAAGTCGGGAACAACGTATCATCAAGCCCAGTATTGAATTTATTTCCGCATTTCCATCGGTGGTACTGGGTTTCTTTGGAATCGCAGTTTTGGGTCAAAGTCTGCGTTGGCTCTCACAGCAGACCTGGCTTGCCTGGGTTCCCGGTTTTCCTTTCAGCGAGCGCCTTAATATTCTGACGGCAGGTTGCCTACTTGCATTGATCGCAGTCCCAACAATTTTTACCCTCGCCGAAGACGCTCTCCAAAACGTGCCCAAGGCTTTCAAGGAAGCCTCATTTGCGCTCGGAGCCACTCGCCTGCAGACCATTATAAGGATCGTGGTGCCCGCATCGTTATCCGGTATTATTTCAGCGGTACTGCTTGGCCTTGGTCGTGTTATTGGCGAGACGATGGTTGTACTGCTCTGCGCGGGTAATCGTATCGCTATTCCCGATTTCACGGCGGGACTCGCGGTCGTTACTCAGCCGGTGCATACCATGACGGGAATTATCGCACAAGAGATGGGCGAGGTGGTGCGCGGCAGCATTCATTATCGGGCCCTCTTTGTCGTGGGTATCGTACTTTTCTTTCTTTCTTTAGGGATTAACTTTATCGCTCAGAAAATTGTGCGTAAATATCGCATTTCTATCGGTTGACCATGAGCCCATCAACCCGACACGAATTTCAATCTCGTCCCAGTGCCGCCCGGCGCTGGGAGTCTGCCGCTCTTTGGCTATTCCGTACCGCCACCTATGTGATCCTGATCTGTGGCGTGTTGGTTTTCGGTAATATCGTATTTAAGGGTTCAAAGACGGTGTTCACGACGACGGCTCCGTTTATTAATGTACCCTTTTTTACCGAGGCTCCCGAATCACTCTACGTATTTGATTATCAGGGCCAAAAAAGAGAGATGGGTGATCGTGAGTTTCGCGCTTTCAAGGCCACACATCCAGAAGCCAAGGAGATCAAAGCCGAGAGCTATGTTTATTCTGCGGGCGGAATTTTCCCCTGTATTGTCGGAACAGTGCTCTTGGTTCTAGGTTCGATGATAATTGCTCTAACGCTTGGAGTGAGCGCTGCAGTTTATCTTAGCGAATACGCCAAACAAGGCCGTGCTGTTACCCTGATTCGCTTGGCTATTCTCAATCTGGCTGGAGTCCCTTCCATCGTCTTTGGTCTTTTTGGTCTGGGTCTTTTTGTGATCTATCTTGATTGGAATGTCTCGCTCCTAGCCGGTTGGTTCACGCTGGCCTTCATGGTTCTCCCTGTGGTGATCACCGCCTCTGAGGAATCGCTCAAGGCTGTGCCCAAAGGCTTTCGGGAGGGCTCACTCGCCCTAGGGGCGACCAAATGGCAGACGATCCGCAAGAACGTTCTACCCTACGCACTTCCCGGAATTCTAACCTCCTCGATTCTAGGAATCGCACGCGTCGCAGGAGAGACGGCTCCAATCATGTTTACTGCAGCCTACGTTGTGCGCGACAAATTGCCATGGGAAGGACTCACGACTGTTAGTGATTTTTTCTTTCAGGGCGTGATGGCGCTGCCTTACCACATTTATGTCGTTAGCTCTAAGATCCCCCAAAATGAATACACTGAGCGCGTCCAGTACGGTACCGCTTTTGTCTTTCTGGTGATCGTAGCTCTGATCGCGACGTGCTCGATCGTGCTGCGCAATAAATTGCGTAATCGCTACAAATGGTGATCCCAACTTAGCCCAAGTCTCCGTCATGGATATCAAACCTTCTTTCACCGCTCCTCCATCAGGCCGCTCAATTCCGGTTACGCCCTCGCCCGTAGGCTCGACATTGATCGACATCGATCACGTAGATTTTTTCTACGGAGCTTCTCAGGCCCTCCACGATATTAACCTGAAGATTGAGGAGAAGAAAGTTACCGCTTTCATTGGTCCCTCCGGGTGCGGAAAATCGACGCTTTTGCGCTGTCTGAACCGCATGAACGATTTGATCGATGGCACTCGAGTGGCCAATGGTCAGATCAAGATTCGCGGCATAGATATTTACGACCCCAGTGTCGATGTAATCGAACTGCGAAAACGCGTGGGCATGGTGTTTCAGAAATCTAACCCTTTCCCGAAATCTATCTACGAAAACATTACCTACGGACTCCGCCTCCAAGGTCGCTCGAATAAGTCCGATCTCGATGCCGTGGTTGAAAAATCTCTGCGTGGAGCTGCGCTTTGGGACGAGGTCAAGGATCGCCTCCACTCTTCAGGGCTCGGGCTCTCTGGCGGTCAACAACAGCGTCTCTGCATAGCCCGCGCCATTGCGGTCGAGCCGGAGGTAATCCTTATGGACGAGCCTTGCTCAGCCCTCGATCCTATCGCGACGGTCAAAGTCGAAGAGCTAATCCAAGAGCTGCGGACCAAGTTTACTATCGTGATCGTGACCCACAATATGCAGCAAGCCGCACGTTGCTCGGATAAAACGGCCTTTTTCTATATGGGTAAACTCATCGAATTCGCCGACACCCGTGCGATCTTCATGAACCCCGCCAACGCCCAGACCGAAGCCTACGTCTCCGGTCGCTTCGGTTAATAGCCCCTTTACTGACATGACGCACTACTCCGAAGAAATGAACCGGCTCAAAGAGAGCCTTCTCGCGATGGCTAGCCACGCCGAGTCCGCCGTCGCCCGCTCGATGCGTGCGCTCGTCGAACGCGATGATGCGCTCGCGCGCCAAGTGCAGGAAGATGACAACATCCTCGACCAGCTCGAGGTTGAGATTGATGACATCGCTATCCATCTCCTCACCAAGGCACCTCTTGCGACCGAGCTTCGTCTCATCACCGTGGCGATGAAGATCTCGCAAAATCTTGAGCGCGTTGGAGATGAAGCCGTTACTATTTGCCGCCGTTGCATCGACCTCAACACTGAGCCGCAACTCAAGCCCTACGTTGATCTGCCTCGTATGTCCACGATGGGGCTCGAAATGCTCCGCGAAGCTATTACCGCTTTCATCAATCGTGATCCGGAGAAGGCCCGTATGGTGGTCCCACGCGACGGCGACGTTGATAACTTAAACCGCCAGCTGCACCGCGAACTTTCCAGCTACATGGTGGAACGCCCGTCCAATATTTCACGCTGTCTGAACTTGATGGTTATCTCCAAAAGCCTGGAACGTATCGCCGACCACGCCACCAACATCGCCGAAGAAGTCGTCTATTTATACGAGGCCAAGGACATTCGCCACACGTCCGGTAAAGCCAATGAAACCTAAAATTTTGCTCGTCGACGACGAGCCCGACGCACTCGAAGTTCTCGGTTTTAAGCTGCGTCAGGCTGGCTACAACGCTCTCCTCGCTAAAGACGGCGCTCGTGCCATTGCTCTCGCTCGTGATGAACGCCCCGCGCTCATCGTCCTCGATCTCATGTTGCCCGAGGTAGACGGCTTAGAGGTCTGCAAAATTCTCCGGCGTGACCCCAACACCGCATCCATACCCATTATCATGCTCACGGCACGAGCCGCGGAGATGGATCGCGTCCTCGGACTCGAGTTGGGCGCCGATGATTACGTCACGAAACCCTTCAGCCCCCGCGAACTACTGTTGCGCATCAAAAAACTCCTCGTGCGCACCCAAAGTAGCGAGGACACCAGCGCTGAACTGCGGATGGGTGAACTCACACTCGACGTGGGGCGCCATGAAGTGACGGTTGCAGGAGAACCTTTGGTGCTGACCGCGACTGAGTTTAAATTACTCGAAATTCTTATCCGTCGTCGTGGTCGCGTTCAAACGCGCGATCGGCTCCTGCAAGACGTCTGGGGCTACGACAATCCGATTGATAGCCGCACCGTGGATACGCACATGCGCCGTTTGCGCGAAAAACTCGGCGATATTGCTAGATATCTCGAAACCGTTCGAGGCGTCGGCTATCGTTGCCTAGCCGAAGAGTAATCCTCTATCTGTGGATTGGGCCTTCTTTCTGGCTCGTTCTCACATATGATGTTTATCTCGGTGCTTTTTCTGCTGTTGGCAGCGATTTTTGCGGTCGCTTGGTGGTTGGAGCGCGGGCGCAATCAGCGCCTGGAAACGGAGCGCTTGGGTCAGCTCGCCGAGCAACGCTTGCAACGTGAGAATGAGCTCCGCGAGCAAGCCCAGCGCACCGCTGCTCTTTTTGAGCGTATGATCGAAGGCCTTATCGTCGTCGATGCGGGGGGGCGCATACGCCTCGCCAACCGTGCCGCCGTCGAATTGTTTAATTTCACTCCTCCGGCTATTGGCCGGACTATTTTGGAAACCACGCGTCATCACGAAGTCGCCGCCCTGGTTACCAGACTGGAAAATGAGCCCGAAATTCTCGGTCATGAACTGCGTCTGGAGACGCTCGAGTCTCCCAAATTTCTGCAAGTCAATGCGCTCGCTTTGCGTGACGGCGATGGCGCACGAGATGGAGCTATTTTGGTGATTCACGATCTCACCAGACTCCGTCAATTGGAGGCTGTTCGTCAGGAATTTGTGGCTAACGTCAGTCACGAGCTGCGCACCCCACTATCATTGATCAAAAGCGCTGCAGAAACTTTGATCGACGGCGGAAAAGATGAGCCGGATTCCTTAATCCGATTTTTACAAATTATAGATAAACATGCCAATCGTCTGACGTTACTTATTGATGATCTCTTGATGCTCTCGACGTTGGATTCCGGCAATATCCGGCTTGCCCTCCAATCGGTTTCGTTGGGTGGGGCGGTGCAAGAAGTAGCCGACGATCTTCGTGGCCGCGCCCATGCGCGGGGCGTGACGATTAAAAACCAAGTGGGGCCTGCGTTGATCGTGCAGGCTGATCCTGATCGTTTGCGGCAGGTGATTTCCAATCTGATCGACAACGCGATCAAGTACGGGCGCATCGAAGGAGCGGTCGTCATCAGCGCGCGTAGTTTGGATTCACGCCGCATCGAAGTCTCCGTGCAAGATGATGGTCCGGGCATTCCCGCCGAAGCGTGTGCGCGGATTTTTGAGCGATTTTTTCGCGGCGATAAAGCTCGTTCACGCGAACAAGGAGGCACCGGCCTCGGGCTCGCGATTGTAAAGCACGTCGTTCAGGCGCACGGCGGAGAAGTCCGAGTGGAAAGTGCGCCGGGTGCGGGCGCGCGGTTTAGTTTTACGCTTCCGGTCGCTTAAGGCGGGAAGCTTTCGCGCCAAGCGAGCTGAGTCCATTCCGGCGGCGCCGTGAAAGGTTGTGGTGCGCCGATTGTGCTACGGCCGCGCTCGATATCGACGCGGAGCAAGCGGCCGAGGCGTTGCACGATTTCAGGATGCGCTGAGGCGAGGTTTTGCGTCTCGGCCGGGTCGGCCTCGAGATTGTAAAGTTGGTACACCGGAAGAGTGGCCAGATCTGTGCGCGGAACTTTTAGCCATTGGCTGGGCGCGGGGGTGGGTGAGCTCCAGCCCCCTGAACCGGGCCAGACGAGCAGCTTCCAGTGGCCCTCGCGGATTGCAAATCGGCCTTCGGCGGAATGGTTGATTAGCGTGCTGCGCGGAGCGGAAGCTGAGTTGGGTTGGCGCAGAACAGATAGGAAACTCACGCTGTCTTCTGCGACGTTGGCTGAAAATGGTTGATCGAGAATTTCTGCGCAGGTGGCGAATAAATCGAGTTGTTCAATCATCGCGCTACTCGTGGTTCCGGCAGGAATTGTACCGGGCCAACGGGCGATAAATGGCACGCGGTGCCCGCCTTCGAATAAATCGGATTTGTACCCGCGGTAACCACCGCTGGGGTCGTGGTGCACGCGGGCGTGGGCCGGCACGTCGGCGGCGGGAGCGAAACCGTTGTCGGAGGTGACAATCACCAAGGTGTTTTGGGCGAAGCCGTGTTGCGCGAGCGCCGCGAGAATCGCGCCGATGTCGGCATCGACTTGAGTCACGAAATCGCCGTAGGAGGTAGCGTGGGTTTTGCCCTCAAATGTTTTGGTGGGCAAAATCGGCGTGTGCGGTGCAGCGAGCGGTAGATAAAGAAAGAACGGTTTTTTATCCTTCGCGGCGGCGCACTCTGCGATGTAGGTGACAGCGCTGGCTGTCAGTCGGGGTTGGACGTCCTCGAGTTTGAAGTCCGGTGCCAGTGGACCGGAGCGCCAGAGTTTCGGCGCGGGACTGTCGGGCAGGGTGAGTGTGGGTAAGGTCGGGACGCGATTTTGAGCGAGCCAAGCGTAGGGCGGCATGTCGAGCGAGGCGCTGATGCCGAGGAAACGGTCGAAGCCGTGGTCGATGGGGCCGCCGCGGAAAGGTTGAGCGTAATCGATGTTTTCGGGCTGGGGGCCGGTGCGAGCCCAGTCGAGGCCGAGGTGCCATTTGCCGAACATGGCGGTGGCGTAGCCGTGCGCTTGGAGAAACGAGGCGACGGTGGGGCGGCCGGCTTCGATGAGCGGTGGACTGAAGCCTTGGAGTACGCCTTGTTTGAGGCGACCGCGCCAAGCGTAGCGGCCCGTCAAGAGCGCGTAGCGGCTCGGCGTGCAAAGCGAGGACGCGGCGTGGGCGTCGGTGAAGCGGAGGCCTTCGCGGGCGAGGCGATCCATGTGCGGGGTTTGCCACGCGCTGGCGGGGTTGTAAGCGGAGACGTCGCCGATGCCGAGGTCGTCGGCGAGGATGTAGACGATGTTGGGCGGCGTGGTGGCGTGGAGGGAGGCGCCGAGCAACAGGGCGAGGAGCAGGCGCGCAATCATTTGGTGGTGAGATTATGTTTCTCGGCGTAGGCGAAAACGCGGTCGGCGGCCGCGAGGCAAGCGGCGTCCTGGTGGACTTGGCCGTAGAGCGTGAGGGCGAGAATGATTTCTTTGTAGTTCACGTTTTTCGGTGTTCCGAAATAAGACTTTTCTTTGCCGACGCCGGTGCGGGAATTCCCCAAGACGTCGATCTCGCCGCTCGGCAAGATGCGCGTGAGTTGCCAAGCGACGGCAGCAGGGAGGGCGGCCTCGAATTCGGGGAGCGGCACGTGCAGCGCGAGGACTTGGCCAAAGAGAATCGAGACGACGTTGTAGCTGGAATCGCGGCCGCCGTTTTCGATGAAGACGCCTTCGGGGTCTCGCAAGGTCAGGGCGTGAGCGATGAGTTTGCGTGAGAGAGCGATGAGTTTTTCGTCCTGGAGCACGACGCCGCAGGTGCCAAAGGCTTTCGCGGCGATGATGATCCGGTTCACCGCTTTGCTGCTACTAGCGATGATGGTGTCGTAGCCGGCGCTGATGAAGTCGGTGGCGCGGCGGAGTTTGGGCTCGAGAGCTGCGATGCGGACCTGGAAGTGGGCTTCGTGCGGGGATTGGCGAATCACCAGTATCGCGCGGCCAAGCTCTTGCAGAAAAAAGAAAGCGGTTTCGACGGCCGCGTTGGTCGGGTTGGCGCTGGCGCCGTTGGGCCGGATGGCAGCCTCGAAACCGCCGTCGGCGCGTTGGTGAGCGAAGGCAACTTCAATGCCGCGCCAGGCATGGTCGGCCGCTACAAGGTCATCGGCGATGACTCCGGCGATCACGGCGCGGCAACTCCCGCGTTGGGGCCCGGCTTCCAGCCAGCTACCGTTGAGGTGGTTGGAGCCAGTTAGGCCTTGGGCATCAGGTTTATCGCCAGCAGTGATGGCTGCGAAGCGCCCGACGGGCAAAGCTCGCAGGACGTCATATTCGCGTGGCGCTCCGAAGGCGGCACTAGCTTGCAGAGCGGAGAGAACACAGGTCAGAAGCAGAAAACGGCTCATCGATCGAAGTTTTATTTATTAGGTTTACGCATGTAGGCGAAAACGCGGTCGGCGGCCTCTAGGCACGCAGCATCGTGGTGGATGAGCCCATAGTAAGTAAGCGCATAAACGACCTCGTTGTAATTGACGGTTTTGGCTTGGCCAAAGGCGTTGGCTTCTTTGCCGACGCCAGTGCGGGTGTTGCTCTTCACGTCGATCTCTCCGCTGGATAGGACGCGAGTAAGTTGCCAGGCCACGGCGGCGGGCAATATGGCCTCAAATTCGGGCATGGGAACGTGGAGCGCCAGATGGGAGCCAAAGAGAATGGAGACGACGTTGTAGCTGGAGTCGCGGCCGCCGTTTTCGATAAAAACACCCTCTTTGTCGCGTAGCGTAATGGCGTGCGCGATGAGGTGACGGGAATGTGCGATCAATTTTTCCTCACCTAGCACGACGCCGAGTGTGCCAAAGGCTTTGGCGGCGATGATGACTCGGTTCACGGAGTGGCCTACTTTAGGGATGATCGTGTCGATGCCGCTGCTGATGTAATCAGCGGCGCGGCGAAGCTTAGGTTCGAGCGCGTCGATGCGGACTTTAAAGTGATCGGCGTGTGGGGATTGACGGATAATTAGGATGGCGCGGCCTAGTTCTTGGAGAAAGAAATAGGCCGTCTCGACGTTGGCGTTGAACGCAGTGGAAGCTTTGCCGTTGGCTTGGGGTTTGGACTCAAAGCCGCCGTTGGCGGTTTGGTGGGCGAAGGCGACGTCGATGCCGCGCCAGGCGTTGTCGGCGGCGGCAAGATCGTCGCGGATGACCGCAGCGATCACGGCGCGGCAACTGCCGCGTTGGGGGCCGGATTCGACCCAGTATTTATGGGCGTGATTACTGCCCGTAAAACCTTGGGCATCTGGCAGGTCGCCTGCTCCAAGCGCAGCGAGACGGCCGGCGGGAAAGGCGCGCAGGATGTCGTATTCGCGCAGCGGGGCGCCAACGAGCGGCGCGGCTAAAATGGCGAAGAGCAGAGCGATCGTGGCAAAAGCAGGATATTTCATTTTTTCAGTTGATGGTGAGGGTAGTTTTGAAGGGCGTCAGGCCAGTCACGTAAACGCTGAGGCCTTCCCATTTGGGTAGGGCACCGCGAACTTGGGTGTAGGTATGCGGGGCTTGGCCGGGGCCAAATTCGATCGTATCGTCACCTACGCTGTAGCGGCCCGTGCCTGAGGACAGTAGAAAGGCGTCGTTGACGTGGGCGACGGGTTCGACGCCGGTAAGTTTACCTCCATGGCGGAGAGCCAATTCGAGGGCAACAGGGACCTCGTCGGTCCCAGTGATGGAAAACTCCAAGGTGAATTTCCCCGCAGACTCAGTGATCGTGATGACACTTTCTAGGGCCTGTACGTTGCTGCGGGTGCGTAGGGCGCGGCTATCGGTTGAGAGCGTGCCGTTAGGGGCCATTTTGACGTGGTCGCCGTGGGCGATTTGATCGGCGCTCAAGGGCTGAAAATAGGGGCCTTCGAGTTTTTGGCGCAGAATGTAGCGGCCATCGACCGGCTCAAGGGTGTCGGCGATGAACTGGCCTTTGCCAAAAAATGCTGTGGCGCAACGCACGGCTTCAAGCGCGGCGGCGCCTTTGCGGAAAGAAAATAGAGTGGTGTTGCTGGCGAGGATCGTGCCGCTGCGTGCGCCGCGGCGGATACGGGCGAGGTTTGAGTAAGCGAAGACTTGGGCGTAATCGGTGGGCAGGGTCGCCTCGGCAGGGAGCGGACGATTGAGGTCAATTTGGGTGAGTAACGCCGGGAGGATGCTGATTTGGGCGCGTGCCGTCTGCTCGATCTGACGACACATGGCGGCGAAGCGCCCATTGCCATCCTGAAGGGCGAGGGCGCGGTAAGAATAATAGTAACGGGCCATGCTACCGCGGGTGTTGCGGTCTTGGCGGCGGGAAGCCTCGGTGACGACTTCGCCGTCGGGGTGGACGTAGAAAAGGGTCATCTCCAGGTTGCGACGAACGGGTTCGTAAAGCGCGGGTCGGTTGAGGAGACGCGCGACGTGAACTAGAGAGTTATCCACCGTGGGCGAGTAGACCGTGGTGCTTTTTTCGGTGTATTGGCCATCGGGATCGAGGTCGATGGTTTCGGCTAGCCATTGGTCGACCCGAGCGACGTAGCGAGGATTCGGATACAGCGCGTTGGCTAGGGCGAGCGCTGAGCAGACGACCCAGCGGTGGTTCGGCGTGTGGATGCCGCCCGTTACGAGTCCGTCCGCTCCGCGCGTGATAAAGACGCCCAATTCATCGGCGATGCTGCGGTAGATAGGCAGAGAACTTGTTCGTAAAAGCTCACAAGCAGGACAGACGAGCTCCAGAATGAACGCCATGTCTGGATTCGAATGAAAATTGGTCGCGAAGTAATCGACGGTGCCGTCCTCGTGCTGCGCCTTGATGATGTACGCGACTGCGAGACGGAGGGGTTGGGCGAGCTCGGGGCTGTTAAAGTATTTTGAGCTAGGT
>Ga0214919_10009012_pt1 | contig 12949 bp, 20 predicted proteins | sample LL1503_MetaG_FD_177994 | JGI IMG/M metagenome (GOLD analysis project Ga0214919, IMG submission 177994) | Freshwater microbial communities from Lake Lanier, Atlanta, Georgia, United States - LL-1503 | ecosystem: Environmental > Aquatic > Freshwater > Lake | place: USA: Georgia | collected...
CGCCATACGGTCGACCCAATCACCTGATTTAGTAGTAGAGAATGTAAGAATCGGTTCACCGTTCAACATGACGCAGACGTTTACCATTCCTGCGCCCCATGAAAGAGCAACTCCGGTATAATCATCCTTTTCTAGTTCTGAATAGCAAAGGGCTTCTGCTTCGTTAATTGCGCGAGCAGAATAACCAACCTCTGAAAGGAGTTTGATAATAACGTCTTCATGATAACCGACATCAAAATCTTCATCTTCCTGATCGACAGGCTGAGCCGGGACACAAAAGACCAGCTTCTCTCCAGGTTCAGCAGGAACGCCAGAAACTTCTTTAAGGATATATGTCAAGATGCGGCGAGCGTCCTTTTCTTTTGATGAAACGACGCCTTTGAACATGGGACGTTTGGCTGAATCATTTCTTTCAATAGCTTTTTCAATCGCGTCTTTGCCAAGGATAATAAAAGATCCATCAGCATCTTTAACAAAAACTTTACCTGCTAATCCCTTTTCGATCATTTTTGTAGCGATGGGCGTCGTGGGCTTGATGACATAGAAAGCATCACGAAAATCTTTATAAGCAATTTTGCCCTTAGTTGTTTCTGATGCAAGAACGATAAATGAAGTACCAACGTCTAAACCTTTGGCCATATTTTTCTCCTAATCTGAGATTATTATCTATTTTTCTTAAGTTGTGCAAGCCTCGATACAGAAGCTTCAACATCATCTTCAACGGTTATTTGAGTACCGAGCTCTACGCCTTTTTTTGTTAAAGTTTCCGCTGTAATGTTTGTAACAAATTTGCTCTCATCAATCGATACAACTCTTTTTTGATGAATTTCTGGGTTAGAAAAAGAACTTTTAGAAGCTATGTACTGAGGTTCACGATCTTCAACTCGAATATTCTTTATGGATTGTGGCGAAGTTATTCTTCCTACGATGAAGCCTAGGAAAAAGGCCGTCGCATAAAGCATAATATTTAAACTAAAAATTAATGATTCAGGCATTTTCAGAGAGATATTTTATCGTTCTATCTAAACCTTCTTCAAGGTCGACAGTAGGTGACCAATTTAATATTTGATTCGCTAATGTTATATCAGGTCTACGTTGAAGTGGGTCGTCAACAGGTAATGGAAGAAATTCTATTTCACATTGAAAACGTTTTTGCATTTTTTTTGCTAAATCTAAAATCGTAAATTCAGAAGGGTTTCCAAGATTGATAGGCGTACCTGGGTTCTCTGGCAATCGGGCTAGTGTTGTAATCCCTCTTATTAAGTCAGAAACATAACAAAAGGATCTAGTCTGTCTTCCGTCTCCATAAATCGTCAACGGTTTTGATTGTAAAGCTTGATCAATAAAGTTTGTGATAACACGTCCATCTTTTATATCCATATGTGGCCCATACGTGTTAAAAATTCGAACTAATCTAACGTCAGCGCCTTTTTTATGGAAGTAATCATAGCACAATGCTTCTGCTGCTCTTTTACCTTCATCATAGCACGATCTTGGTCCATAAGAGTTAACAGATCCTCTATATGATTCATTCTGTGGCGATATATCTGGATCACCATACACTTCTGAAGTTGAAGCATGTATAACGACTGTCTTTTTCTTTGCTAAATTGATTACGTTGTTTGTTCCGACAACACAGGTTAATGTAGTCTCAATTGGAGTCTCCTGATATCTCGGAGGAGAAGCAGGACATGCAAAATTATAGATCAAATCTAACGGAATATCTTTAAAACTAGAATAAAGATTTGAAGTACAAATATCTGCTTTTATGAACAAATAATCTCCCATACCTTGCAACTTTTTATGGTGTTTCGACAAAGGATTTGACGATGAATAGTTGTCAACTCCATATACTCGATCGCCATTCAACAAATGATATTCTGCCAAATGACTACCTAGAAACCCGGCAGAACCTGTGATCAAAACATGCTTTTTCATCTGCACTTCAAATATTAATCATTAATTTTGTCTTTTATCAATCTATAGAAAGTAATATTTAATGAGCATGAATGCAAGATCAATAAAAATGCTGTTCGAAAAGTTTGGAGATCCAATCGGATCTTATGCAGGTGAACCAGCTGCTGGGGTACGGGATGAAGACGAATCTATGGTGGAAACATGTCCAGCCTGCAACATGTTACCGGTTGACGGAAATTGCGGATGTGAAGAAAATTGCGATGGTTGTGGTATACCAGTTTCACAATGTGATTGTGAAGAAACGTCAAAAGTTTGTCCAGCATGTGGCATGATGTCAACGACAGTTAATACTCCTTGTTCTTGCGGAATTTCAGAAGGATCATCTACATGTTCAGAATGCGGAATGAATGAAGCAACATGCGAATGCGGAATGAACTTAGCAAAGTAACTAGCAAAGACGTCGAAAACTTATGGACAATCACTTGGTCGATGAAGAACAAAGAAATTGAGCCTTCAGAAAAATGGTTTAATTACGCCTCATTTACCATGGGGCTTATTTTCTTGAACACCTTGTGGGGTCACTGTGACGAATCTGGCCTTACCCCGCAACTCTCTGATGGTCCGGGCTCCTGAATAGGATAACCCGGACCGAATTCCGTCTAGCATCTCTGTTATCGTTGTCCTCATGGATCCCTTATAACCAACCATTGTAGACTCACCTTCGACGACTGAAACACGGCCTCTCCAACTCATCTGGGCTTCCTTCGAAGCCATGCCTCGAAACTTCTTAAACAATGGAACACCGGCATGAGGCTTGGTCTTATATGTCATGCCCTTTTCATCCACAAGCTCACCTGGGGATTCATCATGACCGGCAAGAATCGAACCTAACATGAGCATGTCGGCTCCGGCTGCCAAAGCCTTCACAGCATCTCCGCTATTCCTAATTCCACCGTCAGCAACAAGGTAGACATCCCTATCTGACTTGCCACAATCCATCACAGACTGCAAGGTTGGAATTCCATGTCCTGTACGGATCCGTGTTGAACACATGCTCCCGCCCCCGACACCGACGCGGATCGATGAAGAACCCCAATCAGCAAGGTCATTGAATGCCTCCAGGGTAGCAACGTTTCCGGTCATGATGTGAATGTCATTCCCGAACTTGTTCCTCATCAACGTCAATGCAGATTTCACGGATGAATGATGGCCGTGGGCGACATCAATACAGAAAGTCTGACATCCGACGTTGTGAAGAGCAGTGGCCCTTTCTAGAAAGTCTCCAGTTGCACCAACGGCAACCATAACATTTGGAATCATTCTTTCAGGAGTCACCCTTAACTCGTTGACCTTGAGGAATGCCTTGACCGCTTCATCGATCGTACAATACCGATGAAGAATACCAAAGCCACCCAACTCATCAAGTAGAGCGGCGGCAGTTGGACCTATGACAGTATCCATCGGAGATCCTATGATCGGACAAGAAAGAGATGGATGAATCTTGGTTAAAGATGCTGTTGCTTCATGGAAGCCAGTCACGCAAAGACTAACATTCGATCGTGATTCAATCTCAGAATACTGTGGAGTCAGTAGAACATCATCAAAACAAAGAGTTCGCTGCATGTCTCAATTGTATTCTAAAAGAGACATGCTTTACAAACTAAAAATTCACTGATCTTCTTCAGAATCTTCTGAAGTGAATCCCCAATCACCACGCATCCAAGCTCTCATTTCCTCTTGGGTGACACGTGCATGTGCCTCATTGAGGTTATTGGACTTATGATTATGAGATTCGCCTACTGGCATTTCCATCTCAACAGGTTCAACCACGGAGGGAACTTCTTGATGTGATTTCATTTCAACATCACCCATGAGATAACCATGAACTTGTTGAAGATTTTCACGAGCCACTGCGATGTGGTCCTGAACCCAAGCAGGAAGTTGATCTTCAGAGTCGAGCAATCCACAAAGATCTTCAGCCATCTGTTTCATGGAAGCCATGCTAGATTTTGCCATGTATCCTTCATCATCGTGAGGATGGCCTTCGTCTGACCCATGGAGGAATTCCTGATGATCGTGTCCAGGTTCTGGCATTGAATCACCGGAGACGTAACCCCAGTCACCTTTCTTCCATGCAGCGACTTCATCCTCAGTGATTCGAGTCATGGCCTCCGAAAGATTCTTCTTGCCTGAAGTAGCCTTTTTGACTTCTTCACGAACGATGTTACGTAATTGTGCTGGTGTTAGTTTCATGTTATTTCTCATTTAAGTTCTAATTCAGGTTCATTAAAGAGGTCACAAGCGCCTTGGGCAAGATTCATTAATTTCTCGCATGCATTATCTTTTTCATCAGCTGGGAATTCATTTAAAAAATCTTACATTGCATTGTCGAGGGCTTCTACTTTTGATTGTAAAGATTCATTAATGTAATTTTTTCTAATTACGCTAATTTCTTCTTTAATAATTTTTCGAAGCTGTGATGTTGTGATTTTCATGTTGTTCCTCATGGTCTTTGTGGATAGATACCATCGACGCAGATTATTGTTTTTAATCCATTTACGTCTGCAATCTTTGGAAGATTGAAAGTATGGACACCGTCTCCACCAAATCTATTTCCGAGTAGAGAGAACAAGGCTGCATACTGCTGTGTTTGTAATGTAGAACCGTCACAAGGCATCCAACCCTGAGGAACAAAGTTTCCTGCGAAGTACATGATTGTTGCTAACATTGGATCCATGATAAATTCCTCAGACTAGTGGCTTAGAGATTCTCTGCTTCAGGAGATAGATGTGACCTTCGTGTGTATCTGCAATTCCCTGAAGCATATTTGAAAGGCCATTGGTCATGAGGCCACATTCTTCGAGAGAAGATATCATGACATCAATGACCTTTAGGAAGTTCATCTCTGCCATCAAGGACTTTCTTGCCAAATCAGAAGATTGTGGAATCATAGAAGCCCCACCTGAACCTGAGATGAGTTTGAGGACCTGAGCATTTTGAAGGGTTAGATCGACGTTAGCAGTGCTTCCAAGACCGATTGCCTTTTCTGCGAGACCATCAATCTCTTCGACAGCTGCGCCGTAGAGTCGTTGGAACAATTGATGATCTCCGTAGAATGGATCTCCCATTGTTGTCCAGTGATGATTCTGATGAAGAGCGTAAAGATACTTAAGATGAACTAGCAATACTGAAAGTTGCGGATAAGAAACGCTTCCCCATTCTGCCATCATATTTTCTGCAATGATATTTACATTTGGTTCGATGGTAAGAATAAATTCCATCGATTCGGTTAGTTTCTTTTTTCTCATCACTTTAGCTCCAAATAGAAATTAACGAGATTGCCAACTTCAAGATCAGGCGTCCAAATTAGTTTATAAGGAGCTTCACCCCTAAGTTGTTCTCTATTATTCCAAGATTTAGCGTAAGCATCTAATGCTCGCTCGTCTACCGCACGAGTATAATTATTTGGAAGGGTAGCTGTAAATGGATGGGTGATCTTGTCAGATCCTTCAGTTATTCCACGAATTCTAGCTGGATTTGCAGACGTTGTATACTGAACAGAGAAGACTTCTTCAAACTTCTCCATATATGCACCGCCAGCTGTTAGACCAGAAGAAATCAAGTCTTGAACTAAATCTGTCGTTTCTGAAATGATTGGCATCATTTCAGTAGTTTCAAAACGGAGTCGTGCTGCGAGGTCTTTCAAAGAACTTTCGCCTAAAGCTTTTTCTTCGCGTTCTTCCAAAAGATCATAGACCGCATCAAGGAGTTTATCATGATCTACATCAAGACCCATCGAGCTCACGCTATCACAATAACGCTTAACTGCAATTTCTTCCCACTGACCTTCAAGATTGCCGCCATAGAGATTGACAATTTTGTTTGCCGTTATAGAATACCATGCGTCAGTGAGACCAGGATGTTCGACATCCTCTATCATCTCGCCCATTGACATTTCACCGTACATATCAAATTCTTCATCTTTAATATCTAGTGTTGGTAGACCGGCCTCTTGAAGACGTTTTGATCTTTCGATGTCAAGAAGAATATCATCATTTGGAAATCTATGAATCATTTCTTTTACGAGACTTCTTGACAAACGACGTGCAACGGATGCACGTACAGAATGGTCAGAATCCTTCATCAACATCTTTAAGAAATTTTCAGGTATAAGACGCGCAACAAGTTTACGAACCTCTGAAGAATCAGAATCTATAAATTTAAGAAGTAAAGAAGGCCGAATCTGTTCACAGATCCGACCAGTAGCCTCGAGAACATCAAGACGATCATTAACGTTCTCTGCCATCTTTTCAAGATTGTGCGGGACAAGAATTGTAGGACCTAAAACCCTAACAATTTCTTCACGAAGAATTTCTGCATTCTTCTCCTCCCTAACAACATTCTTGACGACCTTTTGCAGCTCTCTAAGCTTCAAGCCCATGAAAAAGACTCCTGGTTGCTAAATATTAGACTCGTTCCTAATTTCTCTTGAATCAAAAGCAGTTAAAATATAAATTATTTTTCGACAGATGAAAAAGTCTCAGGTGACATAACAAATGTTGACCAATCCTTGTGCCAGTCTTTTTTATCATTTAAGTTCCAAAAATGGATAATTTTTGGTTCTGCGGGCTGTTTAACAAGCTTCATATTAGCTTCGTGAGGAAGATTCGATCCTTTATTACGATTACAAATCTTGCAACAAACAACACAATTTCTCCATGTCGTTTTTCCGCCACGACATTTTGGAACAATATGGTCGATCGTAATGTTACCCCAACCTAATTTTTTATAACAATATTGACATGACCAATCATCTCTATTATAAAGAATCCTTTTTCTAAAACGAGAAACTGTTGGGTTTACTTGAACACGCGAGTATAAACGAATCGTGGCTGGGACTTGAAATGAAGTTGAGATAGAAGAATAAAATTCATCCCACATGCTTGGGGTTTCATCAATAGCAATGACCTCTGCTCTATCCTTCATTAAAAGTCTTAAAGCACGAATGTCGCTAATAAATTGCAGAGGAGCCCAGTCTGCATTAAGCAACAATACACGAATCATAATAAAATATCTATTCTAAAAATAGCCTTAAGTTTAAAGGTTTTTTTTATACTTTATTTTTCAGATATTTGAGACAGTCTAAAGTCTATCTGATCAACCGTAGAAAAAGCAAAAGAAGAATCTTCAGCCGCTACAAGATGTCGTCTGACCATCTTTTCTTTTTTTTCGTTAGACCATTTTTTAGATGAAGGTCTAGACAGTAGCTCTAAAATTCGATTCAAACGAGAACTAGAGTAATCAAGAATATCTTTATACTTTTCAAGAAGTTGCATCAAATTTTCTTTTGTCTCAATTAATTCTTTTTTAGTTGGTGCATTCTTCTTCTGTTGAATCTGGGTTTTTTTCTTTCTTATAGGCATATCGTAAATTTAGTAAGAAATATCAAAAGTTCCTTGAGAGACGGGTTCTGAATACTCAGATTTCCCGCTACGAAGAAAAATGTTTGAAGTAATTCTGCCTTCGTACGCAGAATGAACGTGGCCGCAAAAAACTTCAAACTCTATTTTTGGATTGGCGGCGGCTGCGGAAATTAACATCTCTCCCATAATTTTTGAAGAATACCATGGATATAAATTTTCTTTGAAAGCTAAAGGGTGGACAAACGGCGGAACATGGGTCACAACAACAATCTTTTTTGGTTTAATCTGAGATATCGCTGACTTTATTCCACGAGCAACATGTTGAGCTGCAGCCGAGGCCTGGCGCCGCGAAACCGCCAAAATATTCTCTACGTTCACCTTTTGAGTATTACTATAAAATGTAACCGAACCAGCCATCGTAAAGTCAGCTATTCGTAACCAGTCATTCATCAGAAATCCGGATGCTTTAGGTTCACCATTAAAACCATCATACCATCCATCATGGCCAATCATCGCTATATTTGAAGTTAAAGGTACATAAGGAATTGCAGAAAGATATTTCAAATATGCTGAACTATTCATTAGGTCGGACATATTTCGTCTAGTTTTATCAAATCCGCCTCCCCAAAAATCATGATTGCCAAGTACGAAATAAATTGGAATTTGAAGGCGAGATTCTAAAGCTAATAAATGATTCTTTAGAGAATCAGCAAGAGAAATATCTCCAGAAAGAATTAAAGCTTCAGGATTATCCTTAAAAAGAGAACAAAATATATCTAAATTTTTTGCAGATCCAGCTATATCGTCTGGGTTCGTAATGAAGTCTAAATGTATATCCGTCGCCCACGCTAATCGCATCTGATAATTCCTAACTTTGTTTTTCGCTTATCATCACACTTATCGCACAGAGTCTTAATCCACCCTCCATTGCGCGTTCCGCCTGGACAACCGCAACCTTCACAGGTTCTATGAGTCATAGATTCTGCCATGGAAACCATTCCTTCAATGACTTCATCTCCTCCGTGATAATAGAATCGAAGAGTGCCATACTTCTCTTTTACCTGATCTGCAACGACTTGTATCGCTTCAAGTTCATCGACAGGAAGGTCTTTATATTTCCAGTCAATATGATGTTGGATCTCATGGCAAAGAATGTCGATTATATCAAACCAGCCAGAATCGCACTCAAAACCCCATGCCATGCAAGTATCCATAATCGAACCGTTTCGATTCTTAAAGATCTTTGGATACTTTTGGCACAGGACCTTATCTTCATCTTCAGTCATAATAATTTAAATAATATAAAATTGATTGACGCTTTTACATTTAGATGTAAAAGCGTCAAAATAATTCTAAGATATTTAATATAAGCTAAGTCAGAAACCAGAAGCTCTGCGCATTTGACCGCGAGAAGCCGCTGATCCAGCACGAGAGGTTATCTTTGGATCACGAAAAGGCTTACGAGAAGAACTAGATCCAGCCTTTGGATAAACACCAGAGTCACGATCTCCCATTAACCAAGAATAAACATCAATATCTGCTGCTTCTTCTGAAGCAGCAGGAGCAAGCTCAGGTACAACTTCGCCTACTGCGATTGTAAGCATCGAATGAGCCTTATCAGCTGCATCATCGGCCTCAAGTCCAACCTTAGACTGAAGATCTTTTGCGACAGAGCTAAGAGCGTCTTTCATCTTCTTACCAAGATCTGACTTAATTTGATCTAAAGCTGCGGCCGCCGCAGCGGCCTTATTTTCTTGACTGGCTGTTTTAAAAGTTTCTTTTCCTGCTGCTGCAGCTGAACTTAAGCTCTTCAAAAGATTACCGAATAGTCCTTCATCAAGACCTTCTGCTAATTGCTTAACATGATTTTCTGTAAATTTCTTTCCAGAATTTTCAAGTAAAATTCTAGCGTACTCTTCTTTAATGATAACTTTTAGCTGTTGTTGCGTAATCTTCATTCGAATTTCTCCCGTCATCTACAATATGAACGTGAATTAAATATACACATTAAAAATAAAAAAGGTCCGATCAATTCAAATCGGACCTTTTTATGCTATAAATGATTTTATTTAAGTCGTTATAACAACTTTTCTAACAGAACTTTCAACTTTTTTTGGGAGTGATATTGCAAGAAGTCCATCTTTAAGATGGGCCTCAACATTAGCTTCATCTACATGGGATTTTAAACTATAAACATAAGAAAACTCTTTACCGTGTCGTGATTTACCAGACACTTTTAACGTCCGACCTTCAACAAAAATATCAATATCTGAATGCTTAATACCAGGCATTTCGATTTTTATTCCTTCATCGTCGATAGTATCAGAGCGATATTTTAAGCTATTTCTTTCAATCTCATTGAAAACTTTAAACGGGTCAAAGATATCGAATACAGAATTATTAACGGTATCATAGTACCTAGACAACATTTTGTTTTCTCCTTGTTAAGGACGACGCTTACTTCGTCGTTACAAAGATATGATAATCATCATTCTAGATTTGAAAAGGGGCGAAAGTGCACTTTTTTAATATCCGTTTTCGATGCGAGTGATGTTGACACTTCCCTTCTTCATGTATGAAGCATGAAGTTCTTCTAGAGAAACACCACTTAATATTGCAATTTCAAAGAAATAATGAAGCGCATCTACCAGCTCTTCTACATAACCTTCCCTATCAAAATCATCAACATCAGTTGCACGATGATCTTTAGAATTCTTCAACATCTGGTTAGCTTCGAACAACTCATGCATACATTCATGCGTGTACCCTTTGAGAAGCTTTTGTCCAGATTTCGATGTGATATCAACTGGAAATTTAGTAAAACCCCGTCGTTCTTGAAGAAGCTCCATGAACTTCTCCTGCTGTTCCCACATCTCTTGTAACTTGTCCATCATTCATCATCCTGAACAAAAACAAATCTTACTATAGCAAGTAGAGTAAACAAGATACATGCAATTATCATTTTAGCTTTCAAAAACAAGCTTAGGAAGTTCTGGGAGAGATTCCGCTGTTTTGTTCTTCAGCCTTTCAGCATCCTGAAGATACTTTTGATGCATCTCGGTAACTTGAGTCTCGTACTGCGGACATAACGTAACTGTATCAGTGCTCGTCTCATCTACGACAAGACGTACCTGCCTCATGAGGTCTGCACCATCGAGCCCCATTAGGACAGCTTCTTGAAAGATCTGAATAAAACGCATTGCAACTGAATCGGAAATTTTGTAGCTCATGGTTATGATCTTATAACAGCGGATTAATTTGTATCAGCTCATAGCAAAATCGAAAGAAACTATTCCTGACGCGAATAAGACTAATTCCTTCTAATAAACTATCTGTATGAACCCCTGAAGAAGGAGCTATTATCGCAACTTTAGAACCTCTTCGAATCTTTTTTGGTGATATGTAACGCACGATTATTAAGTATTAACTGCGCGGAATGATTCTTTTAATCTCAAGAATAGAACGAATATTCTTAGAAATTTCACAACGTTCATCACGACAATTAATCAAAGTTGAAATATCTTGATGTTCGGCGGCCCATTGAGAATACCCTACTCGAACACGATCTTGAAGATAAAAATCAGCCTCGTAAGTATCCTCAGCTTCATGAGGATAAGCTTGTCCTAATAAAACAAAGGTATAATCAGGCGCTCTCAACCATTTAGCCAAACGAGTAGTAAATTCCTCAGAAATGCCTTCGGCGGCGCCATAAACAACGGTAGATAAGCTCCATCGATCCATGATGATTACATCATACATCCGTTCCAATCCAGGCAAAGCGAAGATCTGAAAAATCTTTCTATTTAGGAATTGGAAACATTGGAAGACTTTTGGAAACTTTTTTGCAAGGCCGTTCTTAAGCATCCAATAAATGATCCGATAAGTTACTGCAGACCTAATAGGAACCTCTACAACAATCGCTCCCAACCCAGTCCTGGTTATATACTCTTGAAGAAGCTTGGTTTGTGTCTGCTTTCCTACACGATCTGGTCCTTCCACTACGATCATCTTACTCATGTAAAAGCCTCTCTCAATTTGCCATTGATAGTCAATCCAAACGCTTCCAATGTATGCTTAAAATCCCCAGTAGATACTACTAAATCCAACATTGACTTTGCAATGTCGCGGATCTCTACTTGGGAATGTTCAGAATACCTCAACCTAAGGAAATGAACGAAACTCCTGAAGTTAAACATGACGTCAGCTGTGATCTGATTTCCATAAGGAAGATAGAGACGAGCAGATTCTTTTGCACGCTTCCGACTCATTCCTTCTTGAATCAAACGATCAAGAGCAGAATGATACTTCTGAAGACTAGATTCTAAGTGTTCTATGTAGAGTTCCTGCTCAACTTGAGGCCAGTCTGTTGGAACATAATACTTGTCTTCCTTGAGTTCCTTATAACGAGCTGATTCTGCATTGATAGAAACACCTATACGATGTTTGACGAGATGGATGTGAGAAGCTATATCGGTTGTTACAAGAAAATGGAGCGAAGATTTTTCAAAAGGAGTCTCATGTCCATTTTCTGCTAACATATTCAGCAATTTTGGAATTCGACTCTTCTTGTCTTCCGTCAAATCACGAAAAGTCGATGTCCATGCAGAAAGTGCATGTGTTTCGTCAGACCCGTACGTTCCGATCAACTCTACCTTATTAGGCTGTGAAGGCATGGTCGTATATTATACCACACCTTGCTGTTTTTATCAAAATTTAAACATTATAGATGAAGCTCATCATGTGCTTTTCAATAACTTCTTTGATCTCTTTTTCCATCTCATCAAGAGAAGAATTAGCACGAATCAGCAATTCTCTTTGCGTCTTTGGATCTGCTGCTTTTTGTTGGACATATCTCACAAGATGACGTTTCATTTCTTCTACACAATTTGAAGCAGCATTAGATGTAACGAAATCAGGAATTCCCCTAGCGTATTCTTCTCTAACAAGTCTACGAAGTTCGCTTACTTTTAATTTGACAGGTTGGACTGCTATTTGATTCTTTGATTTCATTTTCATAATTATGAAAATTTATTATTTCTTTCTTCTTTTGTTCACTTGAGTATCTTTTAGGCGATTTGTTAATTGACCGTCTAAATTATTTGAAAAATGTTACTGAACAGATAAGACATATTATCATGCTAGTAACTGTTCAACGGGTTATAAAAGTTGCGTAGTCTGTGGACAAACAGCTCAACATTTTGACCAACCGCAAGCTGCACAAGTCACGCAACCTTCTTTATAAATTAATCCTTCAATCCCGCAAGAAGAGCATGCTTTATCAGATTGAGACTTTGTGCCGTCAGGGATATAGCTTTTAAGAACTCGAGCAACAACCTTAGAAAATGATTGCAATCCGCTGTGCTTATCTTTCTGAAGCTGTTCAACCATATATTGTACTGGTACGCCGTGTCGCAGTGCCAATGACAAGGTTCTTGTCATTGATCCATGGTTTGGATTTGAAAATAATTCTACGACATCCTTGAACAGCAATTGATCATCATCTCCAATCGGAATCTGAAGATTATAGGTTGCAACACCGTCCTTCTTACCATTCTTGATTAGTATACCTGTCTTTGCTTTTCTCGGTACCTCAACATGTTGTGATAATC
>Ga0214919_10009014_pt1 | contig 12947 bp, 12 predicted proteins | sample LL1503_MetaG_FD_177994 | JGI IMG/M metagenome (GOLD analysis project Ga0214919, IMG submission 177994) | Freshwater microbial communities from Lake Lanier, Atlanta, Georgia, United States - LL-1503 | ecosystem: Environmental > Aquatic > Freshwater > Lake | place: USA: Georgia | collected...
GTGTGACTGTACGTTCTTCAAGTTCTGGATCAAGAATGACCATTAATTCATAGTGACGCATGCGTTAACCCGACCTCCTCTGGACTAAGACGGCCACGGCATTTCCGTGACAGGAGGGTTAGTGCTTTCAACGTTTTAGCCCCCGATGGGCGCTTGGCGTTGAAGGGTTAAGGGTACTTGTCAGCGCTTTCAAAGAGAAATTCCCGCAGGGATCTGTGGGAAAGGCGGTTTTGAGCGCCGGTTTTGAGCCCACGGCGGGCCAGGATCGCAATCAGGTAGATCGTTGCAGCGATGCGCAAAAGGGTTGCCAAGGCATAACCAAATAACGGTAAACCGAATTTAGCTCCAGTAACCGTTGCTAAGTGTTGCCAGATAGCGATGTGATAAATAATTTCACCACCTTGCCAGATCCAGAAGGCATGCAAGTCGCGTTTATCAGTCAGCGCAATAACGGCAAGTGGAATCAACCATAAAACATATTGTGGAGAGTAAACCTTACTGGCTGACATAACAGTTGCTAGGACAATGAAACTAAGCGATGCCAGCGATGGTGTGTTGCGAAGTTCCAGAATATAAATTGCTATCGCAGCAAAACCTGCGAGCAAAATAAGAATTGATAGATAATTTAAATTTGCTAAATTAACTCCTAGCGCAGTCAAGGCATACCACAGTGAACCCCAGTCCGAACCGCGCGATAAATTTAATTGATAAAAACGTAGCCAACCTTCAGGAGTTGTTAAATACACAGGTAAGTTAATCGCGGCGAAAGTAAGTGCGCAGATTAATAGATATTTAAGTGCGCTTTTGAATTGAGCTCGGCGTAAAAAGATAAATGCAATTGGAAATAGTAAGAAAATTGGCATAAATTTTGTTGATATTGAAATACCAAGAGCTAGCGCGCTTAAATCTAATTTTTTTCTATCAAACCAATAAATTGCACCGATCATTGAGACAATTGCCCAGAGATCCCAGTTTATGTAAAGCGATGCAATCCCAGCAGGTGCCAGCGGGTAAAGATAGGCAAACTCGGGTCGGAATTTATAGATCATTAGCGCTGTCAAAATTAGCAATAGCGCGATGAAAAATATATTTATATTGAAGTAATTTTTAACTGCACCATTACCACTTGGGGTTACGTGGGCCAGCGCCCACATCACAGCCCCTGTTACAACTGGATACTCAACCGAATCAGATCCATTGGAGTAGGCCCATTCCCCTTTAGATAATCCTCTTTCGCCATAAAGCGCAGGTATATCCGAATAACAGGCATGGATATATTGATCTGGAGTTGCCCAACCTGAATTTTCGCAATGGCTAAACTTTGCAAAACTAATTAGTGATGTAAGAATTGCAAGAGCAACTATCGCTCTAGCTTTGTTTCGCAAAATTTATTACCCCTTTGGCTTTTGAACGCCGCCACTTGTCATTACTACTGGGTCTAAACCTCCGATATTGGCTGGTGCTGGGAAACTCATTACAGGTTCACCTCTTAACGCACCTTTCATAAAGGCAGTCCAAATTCGCGCAGGGAATGATCCGCCGGTCAAAGTAGTCATTCCCCCAATTCCTTTTAGTGATTCAGATGCGCTATCGCGGAAGAAGGCAACCGATGCTGCAAGTTGTGGGGTATAACCGGTAAACCATGCGGATGCATTTGATTGGCTGGTACCTGTTTTACCTGCTGCAGGTCGACCGAGCTTCAGCGCTTCGTAACCAGAGCCACCTGTTACAACACCTTTAAGCGCGTAAGTTAAATCGGCCATTACATCTTTGGCAAATACTTCTTGGGTTTGAACTTGTCCTTCGTATAGCAAACCCTTATTTGGTCCCGTTACAGATGCAATTAAATATGGTTTTGAGTAGATTCCTTGCGCCGCAAAAGTTGCATATGCATTTGCAACATCTAAGACATGTGGGCTTGCAACGCCAAGCACAACCGAAGGCGCCGGCACCATCTCAACCGAATCTGGAATTCCGGCTCTGCGGGCAGCGCTAACAACTTGTTCAAGTCCAGCTTTTTGTCCAAGTGGCACGAAGACTGTGTTAACAGAGTGTGCCGTCGCTTGCAATAAATTTAATTGGCCCCAACCTTCTTCACCAAAATTCGCTACTGGATATGGTTTTCCTAAATCATCAAATACTTGCGGTGAATCGCCATTCCAAACTGAAGTAAGTGGAATACCTGCTTCAAGGGCTGCGATTAGCGCAAAGGGTTTAAAAGTAGAGCCGGCTTGGGCAATTGACTGCGTTGCATCGTTTAGTTGGCGGGTTAAATAATCCGCACCGCCATAGATAGCGATGATTTCACCAGTGCCAGGGCGTACTGCGGCTAAACCAATATGTAAATTATCAGGGGCTTTAGCGGGTCTTAACTTTGTAACTGCGTCAACTGCAGATTGCTGTGCGCGTTGATCTAAAGTTGTTTTAATTACAAGTCCACCGACTAGAAGTTGGTCCTCGGTAAAGCCGAGTTTTCCCATCTCTTTTTGAACAGCAGCAACTATGTGTCCTTTGGGGCCACTTAGTTGGCCTAGTTTTGTCCGCGGGATAACAACTGGGTATTTAGCTTTTGCCGCATCTTCCTTAGTGATCCATTTTTTATCAAGCATTCCATTAATTACATATTTAAATCTGCCTTGTAGGCGCGCTTCGTTTTCTTTAGAAAGAGATGGATCGTAATAACCTGGAGAGCGCAAGATACTTGCAATTACCGCAGCTTGTGAAAGCGATAATTGGTTAGCGTTACGATTGAAATATTGCTGAGCTGCAGTTTGTACACCGTAAGAACCCCGGCCGAAATAAATGGTGTTTAGATAATTTTCTAGAATTTGGTCTTTGGATAGTGAATTCTCTAACTTTAAAGAGATCACTAGCTCTTTAATCTTGCGTTGTACCGTACGGCTGGGTGATAAGAATGCGGTCTTAGCGTATTGCTGTGTAATTGTTGATCCGCCTTCGCCATTTAGCGATCCTGATTTTAAGTTATTTAAAAGAGCGCGAGCGATACCTGTGATACTAAATGCTTTATTGGAATAAAAGTTGCGATCTTCTGCAGCCATCACAGCGTTACGTAAATTTAAAGGGATTTTTGCCAATGGAAGAATTTGACGATTCTGCGAACCGATACGTGCGATCTCTGTTCCATTTGAATATTGAATAATTGTTGATTGGCTATTTACATATGCATTTGGATCAGGAATTGAGACGGTAAACCAAGCAAAGGCAAAGAGCGTTGAGCCTGCAATGAAGCCAAAGCCGACTAAGAAAATAGCGGCGCGTATTAGCTTTCTGCGGATCATTTCTAAAGGCTACCCTTTAACCCAATCATCATCTTCCAAGGTGCGTACCCGACGGGGTGGCTTTCGCTCAGAACCATCGCCTAATAGGTATGAGGCGCATAAATGGTTCCAAGAACAATCACGGCAGACTTCAACGATATAGACGGCAAATTCGCCGAACTCTTTCTCCATTTCAAGTAATTCAATCTCAGTCTTAATGCGACCTGAGAACTGACCTAATTGATCTCCAAATGTATAGCGCAGTTCAACTAGCGAATCTTTCTTGCAGACCGGACATTTACGGGAAGTTTTCTCTCCGTGATATTTAGCAGCGCGCATGAGATAAGGATCAGCATCGCAAGCATCTACGACTCCGCGAAAGAGGGCCAATAAAGTGGCGCGCTTATCGAGTGAATAATCGATGAACGCTCGCTTAGATTTCATAATAAGCCAAGGATAAACCCCTTCTGGCTACTTCGCGCGACTACCCTTTAACTATGAATGTTTGGCAACTCTTAACAAATCGTAAATTTTCGCGATTGTTACGTGTTCGCTGGACTGGACAGATGACAGATGGGATATTTCAGAGCGCGCTGGCTTCCTTTGTGCTCTTCTCTCCTGAACGCCAAGCAAATGCTTTAAATGCAGCACTTGCCTTTGCCGTGGTTCTTCTCCCGTATTCCATTATCGGCCCCTTCGTTGGAACAATTTTGGATCGCATTTCTCGCCAGCGTGCGATTGCGTATTCGAATCTAGTTCGTGCCGCAACGTTGTGTGTAGTTGCTCTGTTGATATTCCAAGGACGCACTGGTGTTGAGTTAACTGTTTTTATATTAATTGCCTTTGGCGTTAATCGATTAATTCTCGCTGGTTTATCAGCAGGCATTCCATTGATGATTGAAAGTAAATCTCTAATCAGCGCTAATGCGTTAGCAGTCACTGGTGGATCTGTTTGGGTAGTTTTAGGTGGCGGTATTGGATTAGGGCTGCGCAGATTGATAAATGGAGTTACAACCGCAGATCATGCCGATGGATACATAATTTTGGCCGGTGCTGCTGGCTATTTACTGGCAGCTTTCTTTGCATCAACTCTCAAGAAGCGAGAAATTGGTCCACTTGATCACGAGATTAAGAGCGCCAGTTTTTCACAAGGTTTAATAGAAATGCGCGAAGGTGTTAAATTCTTGCGTCAACATATCGATGCTGCCCGCGGTATCGCCGCAGTTGCGGTTCATCGCGGTGGAATAACTGCTCTAACTTTAATTGCACTTTTATTGGAACGTAATACTTTTAATGACCCGGCAGATAGCGAAGCCGGGCTTGCGGGTCTGAGTTTCACTCTTTCGCTAGCTGCCTGCGGGTTTGTAGTTGGCGCAGTTATCGCACCCTACGGTGTTCGAAAAATTGGCCGGCATCGGTGGATGCGACTTTCATTGGTGGCAAGCACAAGTGGGCCACTATTTATCCTCTTTGTAAGAACGCCGACAACGCTGGCGCTAGCTGCAATTATCACCGCTCTCTTTGGACAGAGCCTTAAGGTAACAAACGATGCGTTAGTGCAATCAAAGATTGATGATATCTATCGTGGTCGAGTCTTCTCTGTCTATGACGTTGTTGTAAATGGTGCGATTGTCTCTGGCGCTGTTATAGCCGCGCTCCTGTTACCAAATACTGGAGATAGCTTCGTAGTTCCTTTAGTTGTTGCTTCGGTATATCTCGCTGCAGGCTTGCGTTTACTTCGCAGCAGGGTTTTCTTTGCTCCACCAGTCAAGTAATTCTTGGGTAGCGCGTTCTTCACCTAGTGGGCCGTTTTCTAAACGTAGCTCAAGTAGAAAATCTAAAGCTTTGCCAACAGCAGAAGATGGTTTGATTTTAAGCAGGGCCATAACTTGAGCGCCATCTAGATCCGGGCGAATTTTGGAGAGCTCTTCTTCTTCCATTAACTTGGCAATACGTGCTTCTAGGCTGTCATAAACCTTGGCTAAGCGTTGGGCCTTCTTAACGTTACGTGTTGTGCAGTCAGCCCGAGTTAGAACATGCAAATGTATTAATAAATCACCAGCATCGCGCACATATCTACGCACTGCAGAATCAGTCCATTCGCCATCTCCATAGCCATGAAAACGCAGATGCAGAGCAACAAGTGATTCAACTTGTTCGATTGTGTCACCATCAAAACGCAGCGCTTTTAAACGCGCTTTTGTAAGGCGTGCTCCAACTATTTCGTGGTGATGAAAGGAAACGCCGCCGCCAGCGATAAGGCTGCGCGTCTTTGGTTTCCCAATATCGTGCAAAAGAGCGGCTAGACGAATTATTAAATTTGGACCACCTAGGCGATCTTCGTGGGCGATTGCTTGTTCTAAAACAGTTATGGAGTGTTCGTACACATCTTTATGGTGATGGTGTTCATCAATTTCTAAACGTAGCTTTGGAATTTCTGGAAGTACGATTTCAGCAAGTCCGGTTTCAACTAAAATTGTTATTCCAAGTCGCGGCCGAGTCGACATTAGTAGTTTTGTAAATTCATCCCGGATTCGTTCTGCTGAAATAATAGAAATTCTGCCTGACATATCTTTCATAGCCTGAATTACATCGGGTGCAATTTCAAAGCCTAATTGGCTAGCAAAACGGGCAGCGCGCATCATTCGAAGCGGGTCGTCGGAAAATGAATTCTCTGCAGTAGTTGGCGTACGAAGTACTTTTTTAGCCAAATCTGCCAAGCCGTTATATGGATCTATAAATTCTGGAACTTTTGAAGTTAGCTCAAGCGCCATGGCGTTAACTGTGAAATCGCGGCGCGATAAATCGCCTTCGATATTTTCACCGTAGATAACTTCAGGTTTGCGACTATCTGGTTCGTAACTTTCGCTGCGGTAAGTTGTTACTTCAACTGTTGTGTCGCCACGCTTTCCCGCAACGGTTCCATATTCAATTCCAGTTTCCCAAATATTTTCAGCCCAGCTTTGTAAAATTTTCTTGGTGTCTTCTGGTTTTGCATTTGTAGTGAAATCTAAATCATTTCCAAGTCGACCAAGAAGTGCATCACGTACTGGTCCGCCGACTAAGGCCAACTTAAATCCTTGGGCGGCAAAGCTTTCGGCTAGCGAACTGGCAAGCGGCGCCCGATTTATGAGAGATGCGATCGCAACTTCTCCCGCGGCTCCTAATGCACTCGTCACAATAGATAAGGTTAGAGCAGTACCCTTGGTCTATGACCCCGGCACCTGGTGCGGGCAGCGAAGGTACGAAGAAGAAGCGCAGGCGTAAACGCCCCGCACATCGCGCCCCACTTACGAAAGATTCAACTACCCCTGGCGCGGCTTTGCCTAAAGACCCCGCTGTAAAGCGATCACGCCCTGCCCCAAAGAGTTATGCCAAGCGCGTGGATGAAGTTTCAGCTGGTGGATTAGTTATAGATCACAGCGGAAAGAATGGTCTGTTAATTGGTCGCATCGATCATAAAGATGCATCTGGCCAGCGAATTTTATGGTCGCTACCAAAAGGTCACATTGAAGAAGGTGAAACACCAGAACAAGCTGCGCTACGTGAAGTTGCTGAGGAAACAGGTATTGAGTCGTCGATTGAAAGAGCGTTGGGTGTAATTGATTTCTGGTTTATGGCTGGCGGTAAGCGAATCCATAAAACTGTTCATCACTATCTATTCCGTGAAACTGGTGGAAATTTAGCGCCACAAGAAAGTGAAGTAGATGAGGTTGGTTGGTTTCCTTTAACTGAAATCGTAGAACGTTTGGCTTATCCCGATGAAAAGAAGTTAATTGCAAGGACTGAAGCATCCGTTGAATTGGATGCCCAATGAAGAAGTCGGCTTACTTTCTCTTTACTGCCTTTCTTTTATTTGGCTACCTGCCTGTCTCTCATGCAGAGAACGCGGTGATTCATTTAATAAGTAAGCCGCATCAACTATTTGATGGAACTTTTCGTAACGATGAATTAGCAAGCGATTTACTTTCTTCGGGGCGTTTGGGCCAAGCGCTTACTCAAAAGAGAATTGGTTCGCGCACTTGGGTAATTGATGGCGAACTACTGGATGAAGTCGCTGACATGGCCGATGGTTATAAATTGGCTAGTGATACAACGCCGGTCGGTCAATTGATCGCAAAAGAATGGTTGTCTCGTTTACTTTTAGTTACATCTGGTGATCAAATTATTACGCTTCCTTATGGAAATCCTGATGTTGATTTAGCAAAACGTTCTGCGCCAAGTGAATTGCGCCTGTATTCGACATATGGAGCAGAAAGAGTCGCTTTCAATTTAAACCGGAAAATATCAACTGTAAGCGGGGTTGAGTGGAGTACTGGTACTTCTCGTTTAAGCCCATTGCTGCGCAAGAAATATACGCAAAATCGCCAGGTGATAACTGCACTTTCTTCAATCGTAAAGGCGCCGGAAGTTACCGCCCAGCGAGCCAAACTTGCTCTGCTGCTCTCGCCCTCTTTAGATAAGAACGACCGCGAGTTTTTCTCATATAACGCAAGTGAAGGTATTGCTAAAACGCTAAGCAAGTTACGAGTAACAAGTGGTAAATATCAAATTGCTTCGGAGACCGGAAAGGTTCCAGTTACTGTAATAAATGGCTTTAGCGTTCCCGTTGAGGTAAACATTAAATTAACTCCACTTAATTCGCGCGTACAAGTAACCAGTATTTCTGCTCTACAAGTCCCAGCAAATTCGCGCGTGCAGCTGGCTTTGCCTTTCACGGTAATTGCTCCAGGTGCCACTACTGTGATTGCACAAATTACAAATAAGAGTGGTAGCTCTGTTGGGCCGTCTGCAAAACTGGCGATTAACATCACGATCTTTGATTCAAAAGTTACGTGGTTCACTATTGGCGCTGCTGGCCTCTTATTTATTGCAGCTCTAACCCAAACTATTCGCAGGATTCGAAAGAAGAGCAACCTTGTTGCTAAATAGATGTAAGTCAGTTCGTAAAAAATACCTAGAAATGGATACGCTGAGCACATGGTAAAAGATCTTGTAATTGTCGGTTCTGGGCCTGCTGGGTATACCGCTGCAATCTATGCTGCACGCGCGCAGTTAAATCCAGTTATTTATGAAGGGTCTGTCACGGCTGGTGGTGCACTAATGAACACAACCGAAGTAGAAAATTTTCCCGGCTTTGTTGATGGTGTTATGGGCCCAGATTTAATGGACAGCATGCGCAAACAAGCCAAGCGATTTGGCGCAGAGCTAATTACCGATGATGTAGTTGAAATGGATCTATCTGGCGATATCAAAATTCTTAAAGATGGCTCTGGTAACACCGTGCAAGCCAAGGCGGTTATTTTGGCGATGGGATCGGCTTATAAAGAAATTGGTTTAGTTAACGAGAAGCGGTTATCAGGACGCGGGGTTTCTTGGTGTGCAACTTGCGATGGTTTCTTCTTCCGCGATCAAACAATTGCAGTCGTCGGTGGTGGCGATTCCGCAGTTGAAGAAGCAACTTTCTTAACAAAGTTTGCAACTAAAGTTGTCTTGATCCATCGCCGTGATTCATTACGCGCCTCAAAGATTATGGCTGAGCGCGCATTCGCCAACCCTAAGATTGAAATGTTATGGAATACCGAAGTTACAGATGTTCTCGGCGCCGAAAAGGTGGAAGGGTTACAGCTTCGCAATACCGTAACCGGTGAAGAATCAAAGAGAGATTTCACGGGATTATTTGTAGCGATCGGGCATATTCCGCGGAGCGAACTTGTTACAACTCAGGTAACCCTCAATGAAGAAGGTTATGTTTCAGTAGATGGGCGTTCAACGCGCACAAACCTCAAAGGCGTCTTTGCTTGTGGCGATCTAGTCGATTTCACCTACCGCCAAGCAATTACCGCCGCAGGCTCAGGTTGCCAGGCAGCCCTTGACGCTGAAAAGTTCCTATCGCACTAGTACGCTTTAAATATTGAATTGCCAAGAAGATTACAAAAGTAAGATCTATAAAGGGAGTAAAGATGAGCGCAGGAAAAGTCACAGCAGCTAACTTCGATGAAGTGGTTCTAAAGAGCAGCAAGCCAGTACTTGTTGATTTTTGGGCTGAATGGTGTGGCCCATGCCGCGCGGTCGGACCGATCTTGGATGAGATCTCAAATGAGCATGGTGAAAAACTCACTATCGTTAAGTTAAATACCGATGAAGAGTCTGCAATCGCCATCAAATACGGAGTTACATCAATCCCAATGTTAAATGTTTACGTAAATGGCGAAGTTGTTAAAACGATCATTGGCGCCAAACCAAAGCCAGCTCTTCTAAAAGAGCTAGAAGCGTTCATCTAATCAACTCGTTGATTTAGATTTATTATGAAAGAACTATCTCCTGATGAGATCCGTTCTTTTCAACAAGAGCGTGGGCTCCACGTTACGGGTGAATTAAACGATTCAACTCTGCGCGCACTTGAAGAGGCGCGTTGGAAATTAGGTGATCGCTCACTTAATCTTCAACCGTCGCCAATGATGCGCGGCGATGATGTAGCGGCTTTGCAATCTCGTCTAACTGAGATGGGTTTTAACACAGGTCGAGTAGACGGAATTTTTGGTGAACGTACAGAATCCGCAGTTAAAGAGTTTCAAAAATCTGTTGGTATAAAAGTTGATGGCAAATGTGGTCCGGCCACCATCATCGCGCTAATTCGTTTAACCAAGATTGTTTCCGGTGGAGCGCCTTCGCAGATGCGAGAAAGTGCGGCGCAGCGAAACCGTGGTCCAGCTCTTGCCAATAAAGTAATTGTTATCGATCCAGCTTTTGGAGATCTGGAAGCGGAAATTGTTTACGATATTGCACAACGTTTAGAGGGTCGTTTGTTAGCTCTTGGTGCTAGCGTCTTTCTAACTCGCGGCCCGCGAAATGTTCTTACTGAAAATCAGATTATCTCTTTCGCCAATAAAAATAGTGCGGATCTTGTAATTTCACTTCATACAGATACCAATAAGAATTCAACTGCTCACGGGGTTGCTACTTATTTTTATGGCACCGATGCACATGGCGTTCATTCGATTGTTGGTGAAAGATTTGCATCTTTAGTGCAGCGCGAAATTTGTGCGCGCACCGATCTCTTAAATTGCCGGACCCATGCGAAAGCTTGGGATTTACTCCGGTTGACTCAGGCGCCAGCGGTTCGTGTTGATTTGGGATATCTTTCAAATGAAGGTGATGCTGCGCGATTAGCCCGTCCTGAGTTCCGCGATACATTGGCTGAGGCTTTTATCATCGCAATTCAACGCCTTTATTTATCGGCTGAAGATGATGCGAAAACGGGTACTTTGCGATTATCTGACCTACGTTCTGCGGGAATTCGCCGTTAAATTTAATCGGTTCGCGCCTTTGTGTGAGCATGTGGGAGACTAATTCTTATGTCTGAAGTATCAGTCCGTTTTCAAACTGGCGCTCCACAAAATCTAGAGCAGCGTTTTGCAAATCGTGCTGCTGAAATGCTGCCTTCAGAAATTCGTTCACTATTTGCAGTTGCTTCACGCCCAGAGATCGTTTCACTCGCTGGCGGAATGCCAAATCTTTCTGCACTTCCTATGGAGATGATGGCTGGCGTTGTAAAAGATTTAATTTTGAGTAACGGCGCAGAAGCCTTGCAATATGGCAGCGGGCAAGGCCATCCCAAGTTACGTGAGCAGATCTGTGATGTTATGGCGCTAGAAGGTATTCGCGCCAACCCTGACGATATTGTTGTTACAACTGGATCACAACAGGCCCTCGATTTAATCTCTCGTATCTTTATCGATCCGGGTGATGTTGTATTGGTAGAGGCGCCTTCATATGTTGGAGCCCTTGGAACATTTAGACAATATGAAGCATCTGTTGTCCATGTTGAGATGGATATGAATGGTTTAGTTCCAGATGCGTTACGAAATGCAATTAAATCTGTACGTGCTGCCGGACGCAAAATTAAATTCTTATATCTAATTCCTAATTATCAGAACCCAACTGGGGTATTACTTCCGGCCGATCGCCGAACTGAAATTTTAGCTATTTGCCGCGAAGAAGAAATCTTTGTTGTTGAAGATAACCCTTATGGTTTATTAGGTTTTGATCGTCCATCGCCAAATGCGATGCGAGCTGAAGATTCTGAAAATGTTATCTATCTGGGTTCTTTTTCGAAGACGATCGCTTCTGGTCTAAGAATTGGTTGGGCTTTAGTTCCTCAATCACTAAAAGATAAGTTAGTAATCGCATCTGAATCTTCAATCCTCTGTCCTTCAAATTTCACACAGTTAACTATCTCTAGTTACTTAGCTGATCAACCTTGGCGTGATCAGATCGCCTCATTCTGTGAGCTATATAAGGTGCGCCGCGATGCGATGTTGGAATCACTTGACGAGTATTTTCCTAAAGAAGCTACATGGACAAAACCAGGTGGTGGTTTCTATGTCTGGGTTAACTTGCCAGCAGAAATTGATACTAAAGCGATGATGCCAAAGGCGATAGTTGCCAAGGTTGCTTATGTTCCCGGAACTGCCTTTTATGCCGATGGTTTCGGTTCTTGGTCTATGCGTCTTTCATATTGCCATCCAACGCCTGAGCGAATCCGTGAAGGCGTTAAAGCCCTAGGTGGAATCGTGAAGCAAGAGATGTCACGCCGCGGAACTGCGCTTAAGTAAACCTTACTTACCTTCGATTAAATCAACAATCCGTTGTAAATCTTCCCGCCCCGCAAATTCAATAACAATCTTTCCTTTGCCGCTTACCCCTTGCACGCTAACTCGCGTATCTAGATAATCGCTTAATAGCTCAGCAGCAGCCAAAGTTTCACCACTTGCGCCAGCTTTCCCAGATTTACCAGAGGTCGACTTTTTCTTTGGGGAATGTATAGCAACTGCTTCTTCTGTTGCTCTAACACTTAAACCTTCGGCAACAATTCGGTTGGCAAGTTTTTCAATCTCAACTTCATCGGTTAATCCAAGTAGTGCGCGGGCATGGCCTGCTGAAATAACACCTGCTGCAACTTTGCGCTGCACTGTAGGTGGCAAGTTAAGTAGACGCATAGTGTTTGAAATAAGAGGACGCGAGCGACCAAGTTTTGTAGCTAGCTCATCGTGTGTGCAGTTAAAGTCATTTAGTAGTTGTGCGTAAGCAGCGCCTTCTTCAAGTGGGTTTAATTGGCTGCGATGAATATTTTCAATTAGCGCTTCGCGCAGTAGTTCATTATCTGGAGTCTGGCGAATAATTACTGGGATGCTCTTTAAGCCCGCTGCTTTGGCGGCGCGAAAGCGGCGCTCACCCATTACTAATTCATATTTACCGGGCGAGGTTTGGCGAACAACCGGTGGTTGCAAGATACCAATCTCTTTTATTGATGCAATTAATTCATTGAGCGCTGTTTCATCAAAGACAGTACGTGGTTGACGTGGATTAGGAGATATGGAATCGATTGATACTTCGTTTTGTTGTGCGACTTCATTTCCGGCAACCGTTAGTGAAGTCGGAATAAGAGAATCTAAATTGGTGCCTAGTCCACCACGCTTTGCACTCATGCAATTTCTCCATCACGTTTGTAATTAATATTTACAACATTAGAATCAAATTTAATTTCATCTTTTGGTTTTCCGCGCTCTGCTATTTCGCGCGCTACCTGCATATATGCAATCGCACCTGGAGATAGTGGGTCATAAGTCATAACAGTTTGGTTATATGAAGGCGCTTCTGAAACAC
>Ga0214919_10009015_pt1 | contig 12947 bp, 12 predicted proteins | sample LL1503_MetaG_FD_177994 | JGI IMG/M metagenome (GOLD analysis project Ga0214919, IMG submission 177994) | Freshwater microbial communities from Lake Lanier, Atlanta, Georgia, United States - LL-1503 | ecosystem: Environmental > Aquatic > Freshwater > Lake | place: USA: Georgia | collected...
TCAGTAGGTTCAGTTAGTTCAGATAGAAATTTATTAAATAGTTTTATATTTTTATCATAAAATATTTTTTTAATATATATACCATCATTTTCTTTAAAACAATCTGGTTTAAATAATTTGTTGATATTATGTTTAAAATATCCCATAGTATTAAAACCAATACAATTATCATCAGTTAATGCCATCATTAATTGTTGTTCTAATGGAACTTTACGACAAATTATATCATCGCCGAAATGGTCATAATTTTTAATAAATACAAAATTATCAATTAGTTTATCTTCGAATTTAAATTCTAATTTTGTATAATCATATTGAATATCAGTATCGGTTGGTTTGCCTTTTTCTGCCCAATCTGAAAAAATTAATAATGGTTGTGATTCATAATAATCTATTGTTTGAACATTTAACATTAGATTATCTATTGGTTCTTTAATACCATTCTTTTCAATATAATTAATTAATTTTAATGCTGCATTTTTATTAATTACATATGCAAATGTTCCACCAATATATAGACCTTTATTTAATTTATGTATAGTTGGATTCTTATTTTTGATATCATATGTATTAATTACATTATTACGATTAGCAGACCACATATGATAACCAATAAAAATTATATCTTTGTCTACATCATTTTTAATTATTTCTAATTTTGATGCAAAATCATCGGATAATTCAATATCATCTTCTAATATAATATAATATTGATTAAATGGGTCATCTATTAATTTTTTCCATAAGAATAGATGACTTAGTGCACAACCAATAACCCCAGTTCTATTATTAAAATTATTATTTTTAATTAGATTCATTAATTGATAAGATGGTTTTAATTTTTTTCCATCAACTGCATTAATAATATCATATGTTAAAATATTATGTTTAGTTAATTCTTTAATAACATTTTCTTTTCTATCAGTTCTATATTCTAAGTTTACAATTTTAATATTATGTTTATTGTTCATTGTTGGGATATTTAATTTTGTTTTTACTCGCTCAAATAACATAGTCCATATTTCTATAATTTTAATATCAATATTTAATTGATTTTGTAATAATTTATCAACATTTATAAATAATTCTAAACAATTATCTATACTATCTTCATTAATATATTGTTTATAATAATACATTACAGATGATAGTATTAAAAATTTTCGATTGTAATTTATAATAGGATTTATTAATAATTGTTTAGAACAATCATAACCAGACTGCAAATCTCCAACAGTATATGCAATACATGCATTATCATATTCTAATTCATCTTCGTATAGATATGCATATAAGAATAATTTATTATCTAGTTTTTTATTATAATTTTTATATTTGTTGTATAAAATATTTATTAAAGTATTGCTCTCTAATACTCTTAATTGTTTAACTAAAAAAACTACTCCTTCTATACGTTCATCATCGTATTTACATGACATTAACCAATATTTTTCTGCTTCTGCATATTTATTTAATTCCATATATAAATTTCCCAAAGATAAACAACTATAATATTTTTCTTGTTCCCACATATCTAAATTTAAACATATTAAATACCATTTAATTGCATCTTCTTTTGCCTTATAATCTTTATAAGATTGTGCACAATAGAATGCATAACGGGTTTTTAATAAATTATCTGTCTCTGTTTCATATGCTTTTTCTAAAATTTTAGCATCTTTTAAATATTTATCTTTATCTTTACTTCTATCACCAGTTCTACCCGATATAATATAATATTCACCATCTAATTGTGTCTTAGTACAATTATCAATAGAACAAATAAATTCATGTAATACTCCTTTATACATCCATACTTTACGATTATTTACAAATAATCCTCTATAATATGAGAATTCTAATCCGAATTTAAATTCATATAAATCATATGTTGGTTTATCTGGTAAAATAAGATTTCCTTGTATATCATCATCCGCATCAAAAACTAATAGATAATCAGTCTTATTATATGCATTTTTTAATGCTAATGAACGATTATAACCAAAATCTATCCATTTATCACGAGTTAATTCACCTTCAATTTTCTTATTAGCAAAAAAATTTAAGATTAAATCACATGTATTATCAGTTGAACCAGTATCAGAAATAACCCAATAATCAAATTTTATTTTTGATGTTAACATTTCTAATGTTTTTATAATAATATGTGATTCGTTTTTTACAATCATATTCAAACATACTGTATATGGCATTATATAATATACTTAATATTTATTAAGTATTTATTTAAATAATTAATATAATTTATCATTATATATTATAATAATATAATGATAAATCTACATTCAATAATATATGCAAATCTTATTATATGTATATGCATGATTTATTTGATAATTCCATTTTTAAATACTATTAAAATAAATAATAATAGTTTAGATATCTTAATAAAATATTTTCAAACTAATATTTTCAAATACTTTGTAATTAATTTATTTATACTTTATTTAATAATTAGTATAAGTGAAAAATTACCATCTAATATACCAATAATATATAGACGTCTTCTTATAATAATTTTATTAAAATTATTTATACAAATTTATATAAATCATTCTTCATATAAAATAAATTATTTAAATTATTTAAATGAATTTACAATTAATATTGGCTGGTTTAGTGTATTATTTGATATAATATTATTTAATATTATATTAACAATATATGATAGGATAGATATCAAATCAGAATTATCTAATACATTATTAATGTCTTTATTTGCATTTATTTCAATTCATAATTAAAACTATTTTTAAAATATATAATTTGTTCTGCTTTTTTCCAATACATATCTTTGTATTTTAATTGTGTCATATAATGATATTCTGGAAAAAATATTATATTTGTTGATTGTCTATGTGTGTTTATATATGATTGTTTATTTTCATATATGAAATCAAAATAATTATAGCTTGTATAATATCTTGCATCGTAATAATATTGATAATAACTTACATACGCTGAATAATTAATATTATTACTATAAAATGAACACATTAAATTATTATCATCAATATGTAGACCATTTTCATATAATGTTGTTTCTAATATATATTGACCATACGTTTCTAATAACTTATCCTTTACATATATAAAAATCTTACAATAACTATCTACATGTGTTACATTCTTTTGTTTATATAGTGTTAATCCTAAATAATATGCTGGTTCTACTTGTATATTTGTCTCTACCATTTCAAATCTATCATCTATCATTTGCTTTATACTATCACGTTGAATATCAGTTAATTTATAATAAATAATTGTGGAAAATGGATAGATTTCTAATTTATTTTTAAATTGTTCATATATATTTTGTTCATTATATAATTTAGTGAGTTTTTTATTAAATCTATTAATTGGACTTATCCTTATTATATTATTAAAAGAATTAGTTAAATTAACCAACATTATAAAAAAACACAAAATAGTTCTCATTTTTTTGGTTAGATTTATTAGTTAATATTATTTAAATATTATAATATATTTAAATATCAATTTTTTATATTTAAATTATATAATCAATATTTATAATGGATATATATAATTTAATTAGTAAAAATCATAATAATAAATTAGATTTAGACAATTTATTAGAAAGATATTATTCAATAGATAATTATACTTTTACAAATGATAATATGTTAGATGAGCATATTATAGATAATTTTAAGCATATAAATAATGATATTATTATTGATAAATTTCAATCAAATACTAATCTAAATCTAAATCTAAATAATTATAATAGTAATATATCAAATGGTGTTATACTATTTGATTTAAGCATGTCAAATGATGAACAACTTTATTCAAATATTAATAATATTATGAATAATTATTCAAATATTAATTTACATAAATTTTCTGATAATTATGTAATGGAATTTTCAAATAAAAAAGATACTTTGACTAATTTATCATATACTAATGACTTAAAAAATATATTTGCAAATGATTTAAATAATCTATTATTATGCCAACGTATACAAAATATACCATATCGTATATCAAATGAAGACTTTAATTCAAAGATAAAAGAAGATTTACAATATTTAGATATTCTTAATAAATCATCATATACATCTATCATATCAGAAAATGATTTAGATTTATATAAAAAATCAATAGATATAAATTTAAAATCTAATGAGTATAAAGTATCATATATATTTGATAAAACATATAATAAATTAACAATTGGAAATGAACACTTTGAAAAATTAAAAGAATTTAATACATATATTGATGATATATCTATGCAAATTAATAATATACAAAATATACAAAATAATCTTAATAAATTTGATAAATTTGATGGATTTGATGAATTAGATATTAATAATTTATTTGATATAAATTTGTTAGATAAATTATATCAAAATAATCAAAATATAAATAGTATTGAAATGAATGACGTATTAGATAAAAATTTTAAAATTAATAAATTATCAATATCAAATCAAATCGATAATAATACGTTTTTTAATAACATTTTTAAATTTCTTAATGAATTAATTAAAAGAAAATTTATAAAAATAATTAAATTAAATAATATTCTGCAATTATCTTATAATAATGTCTAGTTTATTTCTATAAATGCTAAACTAAAAGCAAAAAATAAAATATAATACAAAAATAAATATATACAATTAAAAAACAAAATAAATAATATATAATTAAATATATAATATATGAATAATTGTTGTTTTTATTCTAGTTTAATATTTATAAATAATATAATATTAGCATACAAATATAAATATTATATATATTCTATTTTATTTACATTTTTAGTAATAACATCTTTAATATATCATTCATATTCAAATATATACACAAATATATTAGATAAAATAAGTATTATATTAGTTGTATTATATGGTGCTTATCAATTCTATAATAAATGTAAACTTAATAATAATAAATTATTATATAAAATATTAGTAATAATTACTTTTTTATCAACTATTTATTTCTATTTTTATGGATATACGTGTAATAAATATTGCTTTGATATAACAAAAGGAAATTTATATCATTCATTATTACATATAATATCATCTATTGGGCATAATCTAAATGTCTTAATTTAATATCTATAAATTAATTTTATTAAAAAAATTGATAATAATTTTATATAATAAATTTATTACATAAAATTGTTTTGAAAAAATGGCTCCAAATAACATTGTTTGGGTTTTGTATGGGGCGGCTTTTGTTGCCATTGCCCAACTGATGCTAGAACCCGCAAGGAGATCTAGAAAAATTCAATCCGGTCCGAAGTCTAGCAAAGTGCAAGTGCCAGTGCCAATGCCAGTGCAGGTGCCAGTACCAGACCAAGAGAACGATTACAACGACTCTTTCAATGCTCTCTCTCCAGAAAGAACAGAAGCATTCAAAATATGGTGTAGTCGACCATAATATTTTATATTAAATATATATTTGGACAAATAATTTTATTTATCTAAATATGTTTTTTTAATTTATTATTTTTTATATTTAGATAAAAATAATAAAAATATTTTTATATAATATAAATATTTTTATTATGACTAACTGTTGTGTTTATTCTAGTCTTTTATTTATAACTAATGTTATATTAGGATATAAATTAAAATATTATATATATTCATTATTATTTTTAATATTATTATTTGCATCTATTATGTATCATTCGTATGGAAATATATATACGGAAATTTTAGATAAATTATGTATATTATTAGTTGCAATATATGGTTTAAATTGTTATTATAATAAATGTAAACTAAATAATGATAAAATATTATATAAAATATTAGTCATAGTTTCGTTAATAAGTATTATAATATTATATTATTATGGACATACATGTGATAAATATTGTTTTGATAAAGATTATGGATATCAATATCATTCTTTACTACATTTAATATCATCAATTGGAAATAATTTAATTATTTTAATCTAATGAGTGATATTTTATTTATTCTTTAATATATCACTCATTATATTCTTTGGTATCTGTGTTATACATATAAATGATTTATTACCAAATGCATTAACTAATGAATGACATATTGCATAATCATTATATGTTATATCAGTTGGCATAATTGGACAAAATTCAACGGGTGCAACTGAATTTTTTAAAAAATTTATTGATTTATAATTTGTTTTTGATTCTTTTTTTATTATATTAAAAAAATGCGACATCCCCAATACATACAACATATTATCTAATTTTTCACTATATAATTTATGATTAATTATATTGTATTTTTCTTTCATATATTCATATTTTTTTTCTTTTATTGATGTCGCATAATTCATTAATTGTTCAATGCGATTATCAATAGTTTTAAATAATTTAACATTTAAATATTTTGTTTCTGATTTTAAATATAATTCATTATAAATATTATATGCTGTTATATGATCTGAACCTTCGTATATTAATGGTTCAAAATATTCTATTACTTTTGGTAAATCTTTTCTAGAATAAAATAATAGATCATTTATTTTTCCATTTGTAATTTCTATTATTGCCATTATTTTAATTATCTCATTCTGACACTCCATATAATATGCCATTATAATTGCTAATGCTGATAATATAGGCGATGATCTAAATTTTAATAAAGAATATCCAATTGTTGTTGTTGTACCATTTATTAATTTATTTATATCAGAATATGATTTAATGTTTTCCCATTTAATATCAGATGGTTTTAATAATAGTTTATCATCAGATGAAGAATCTGCATTTTTTTCAAAATCAACTGATTTTATTAATTTAATTGCATTAATCATATGTAATTTATATATAGAATTATATAGATGATCTACTTTTGGTACTGTAATTAAATTATTAACTAAACCAATCATATTTTTTAATGTTCGAGAATATTTTATAAAAGATAAAATATATTCTGTTAAATCTATAACTGTTATATTTGGATTAGGATATAAATTTAATTTATTATATGTTTGTTCTGAATAGATATGATAAGAAACACCTGGTTGTGTTCTTCCTGCTCTTCCTATACGTTGTTTAATTTGTGCTTGTGATGTTAATTGTTTTGTTATTACATATGAATTATCTATATAATTATAATAATTAGATAATTCAAATCCTGTATCAACAACATATACTAATCCATCAAATGTTATTGAAGATTCTGCAACATTTGTTGCAAATATAATTTTTCTTTCATATTTCTCTGGAGTTGTTTTATATAAAGTAGAGCTTACGGCTAGTTCTCTATCTGATTGTTTCATCTTTGAATAAACCTCTACACAATATACATTATCGCATATTTTTGGATTTTTTATTAATATAGTAGGACATTTCTGTTTAATCATCATACATCCCATTTTTGCATCATTTGGTGTAGCAACAAATACTAATATATCACCACTATCAGAAGTATCTAATATATGCATGCATTTACTTACAGCAATTTCTGTATAATTCGAACGTGATATTTTTATCTTAGGGTCTAGCCAGTTTTGTTTAATTGGATAATTTGGTTCGCCTGATACTTCCATTTCTCCATATTTTATATTTTTAACATTAAAATAATCTCTAAATATTGTTGCATTAATTGTTGCACTCATAATAATTAATTTAAATGTTGGGCGTTCTATTATAATATCTTTTATTAATTTTAATAATAAATCAATTTGTATATGGCGTTCATGTGCTTCGTCTATAATAATTCCTGCATAATCTTTTAATAATTTATCTCCACCTAATATCATGGCAACAATTAATCCATCAGTACAATATATTAAACGAGATTTTTCTCCAATAGAATTTGCAGGTGCACCTTTATATTTATATCCAATTTCTTCACCTAATTCTATATCTAATGTTTTTGCCCCGTATTCTGCATTATATGTAGTTGTTAGTTGTTTTGGATTTGTTATAGCAATTTTACCACTGATTCCCATTGTAATTACATATTTATAAAAAAATTTAGGTACTAATACTGTTTTTCCACTTCCTGTTCCAGATATTAATAATATAACACTACATTCATTTAATAATTTAAAAAAATTTTTTACTGATTTTTTATCTTTATACATAGGAAGCTTACTCCATTTGGCTGCTAATTCTATATATGATGGCGAATATGGCTTATTCGTTATAAAATTTGTTTTTAATGCTTTTGTATCTAAAATATCATCTATATTTGATTCTATAATATCCATTAAATAGTTATATATTATAATAATATAATAATTTTAATTATGTATTATATTATATACTTCATTATCAATTGGTATAATAAATGTTTCAATACATTTTACATAATCAATAGGAGAAGATTCACCTATTAAATATTTAATCATTCCTAGTATAATATTTATTTTTGATTCTGTCCATATTAAATTAAATTTGTCTAAAAAATTATCATATAAAGTTGCAATTTCGATTTTTTCTGATTGTTCATTTGTTATTTGTTCATTTGTTATTTGTTCATTTGTTATTTGTTCATTATTCTTTGAATTTAAATTTAATAATTCATTAGTATCAACATCTTCTACTAAATGTTCTATTATTTCACTATGTTGTTTATTTTTTTTTATTTTTTGTTTTGATTCTATTATTATTGGTTGTATACTAGGTTGTTGTATAATAGGTTGAATAATAGGTTGTATATTTAAATGAATATTTGGTTGTTTATTTTTATTTTTTAATATACAATTTTCATCACATATTAATGAATTAATGTGTGATTCTATAATTGAATGATAATATTTTAAACAGTGAACTATTATAGGATAATCTGTATATGTTTGCATTAGATTATTTAATCCATCTTGTGCTGATTTAAATATTAAGATGATATCTGGTATCTGTTCTAATTTTTCGGCAGTTAAATATTTTTCACATGCAAAACGTATTGGATCTGATAAATAATGTATATCACTTTTTGTATTCCCATTATAGTATCTTACTATGCTTTGAAACATACCCATTTCTTGTATATATATTATATTATCTTTTATTGCTATTTTTGTTCCAATTGGTTTATTCTTTAATACTGATAATTTTATTATTGTTGATAATGGATCAAATATATATCTTTTTAATATTACAATATCTGTTTTTTGTTGAGTAATATTCATTAAAATATAATATAATATAATATATTATTATTTATATTATATTAAATAAAAATTGAAAATATTAATATAATATGTTTATAATATTAATATTTTTGAACTGAACAAAAAATGCCGACCGCCAAAGTTTGTTTCTTTTTTCAGAAGAGGGGTTGCCGATATGGTGCAAACTGTCGCAATCTTCATGGGGAAAGCTCTTCTGTGAAGACTCCGGCAAAGAAGCAGTCCCAGCGAACCACGCAAGCTGATATCAAGGCAGATATCAAAGAAGCAACAGCAGATGCACTTGCTGAGATAGCATCGGAATCACGTTCTGAGACAGCATCGGAATCACGTTCTGAGACAGCATCGGAATCACGTTCTGATGCTTATCTCTTGTTTGACAAGACGCCCGTATCGTCAACTTCTACGACACCTCGGGCAACACATATATCGCTAGCATTAGTTGCAGCGGTACCAGCAACAACCGCTGCAACAACCGCCGCAACAACCGCCGCTGATTCAGATGGCGAGTACGGTTTTTAATACGACCGGATTATACTAGGATAATCCAGTATCATTTATTGTCCAGCCGTATTCATTTATTAATTTATTACGAGCGGATATTGCATCTGAATTATATGAAATTGATGCATCCCAACTATTTATATTTTAATTAAATAATGGCGTAGCTGCAAATAAATAAGATATATTAATTACATTAGATGTAGTCCATCCTATGATATTTTGTTTTATAATTGATGACATGGATGTTCATAATTCTCCATCTTGTATATAAATAGTATCTATTATATTATTATAGATAAAAGTTGAAATTAATTTTAATAATAAATAAATAAATATATATTTATTTATTTATTTATTTATTTATTATAATAGGATAAAATGGGTACAACAATTGCGTTTATAATTACTAATCAACCAGTTCCTGACTGGTGGCCATTTGAGCCATTACCTCCAGGCTCAATTTATCCATCATTACCAATAATTAGTTTAATATATCTCCTATAATAAATAATTCTAATTCATTTATTTTAGAAGAATATTCTTTAGTTAAATCTTCTAAACAATATATTTGTGTTTTTAATTTAGTATTTGTTTGTATTAAACTATTATATTCTTCTTGGTTAATATCTATAGTTCTTTCTAGTTTTTTTATTATATCTATTTTAGAATCAATAATTTTATTAATTTTTTTAAATTTAATTTCAATTTCATATACTTTATCACTTAATTCTTTATTTATTAATAAAATATTATCCAATTCAGTAGATAAAGAGTTTATTTTAGATATGTATTTTTCATTTAATATTTTTTGTTGTTTAATTTGATATTTATATTGATCAAGTTCTAAATCTTTATTAATTTTATCTAATATAGATAATTGTTGTATAGACTTTTCCATTTTATTTGTTATAAATGGTTTTTGTATGATTAATAAATAGAATAGATATATGTTATTAATATCTGATACTAACCAGTATAATAATGTGTACATTATTAAACATATAATTAATTATATAATATATATTATTAATTATATGATTATGAATTCAATTTTTATACAATATAATAATAACAATAATAGATTGTATAAAAAAATTAGGATGAAATTAAATTTCTTATAACTATATAAAAAAATTCTCTTTATCTAATTCTATTATTTTATCAAAATTTATATGTAAATTTTGAGCTACTTTTTTATTAATTTCTTTATACACAATTAACATATAAGTATTAACAGCATTTATATTTGAATATTTTTTATAATTAAAATAAGGAATTCGATGTTTTGGAATAATTAATTCATCTTTTATATATGGTTTTAATTTAGAATATATTAAAAAATCAGTATGTAAATTAAATGTTGTTGCTTGATTATAATTTCGCATAACATTATCAAATTGTTTATCTTTTATTATATTTTGTGTGTAATTATCCCATATTGGTATTGTAACTATAAATGCAATATCATTAGTAGATTCTAATATATTTATTAGTTTATTAACTGTTTTATTCATTATTGTATCATCATAGGGGGGATTACACCAATAAACACCACTTTTTATATCTATAGAAAAAAAATTACCATTTGAACCAAAATATCTCTCTATATCATAATATAATGAACAATAATTATCACTAATTGTATTAATAGCAGAACCAAATAATTCAAAATTAACTCCACAATTTTTAAATAAATCTTTTATGTATTTATTTATAGATAGTTGTTGATTACCAGAATCCATATAAGAATATCTAAAAACTAAACAAAATATATATTGGTCTAATATATTATCTAAATTTTCCATTGAATTTAATATTTGATATTTTTTTCCAAATATTATTAATTTTATCTTTAATCTATTATATACTTTATAATGTATTATAATTTGATATAAATTATTTTTATAATTTGCTATTAATTTAATTTTTTTATCAAATTGTTCCTTGATTAAATCTATCATATTATCTTTTCTTTGTGAATAATCATAATACTGAATACATAAATAATTATTTATGATTTTCTGTAATTCTAATATAATAGGATTATCTAATTTAATTGCGTGTTCTGTATTATGTATATTTAATATATAATTTAAATCATCTATAAAACGAGTATAATCATATTCTTCGTTTATCACATATGGTATTACATAATCTATAATTGTTGGATTATTATATTGATGCCAACACCATCTATTTATTAATTCTATTAATTTACATGAATTATTTTTAAATAATTCATTTATATCATAATGTTCTGAATGTAATTCTTTTAATTTCATTTGAAAACAGTCATTTAAACCATTTATTGTAATATGTCTTAAAATTTCTTTATATATTGATGGTTGGATTATTTCATCATTACTATTTATTGATTTATAATCATATTTTATTCTATCTATATTGTAGATTTGCATTATTTTATCATTTTTATCTTCTGAATCAAATATAATTGACATCTAATTAATTATAATAATAATAACTAATCTTTTATATAAATAAATAAAATTTTAAAGAATTATTCTTTGTATAATTTTACAAATTCTTTAATTAAATCTGATTTTTCAGTAAGCTTTTCTTCAGTATCTGCAATAATAATAATTTGACCAAGTTCTTCTTTAATATATAATTTAATATTTGATTTTGCCCAATCTTTTATGAAATTACTAAAATACCAAACTGTACCATCTTCCTTATCTGATACTCCACGTTCATTAAACTCTCGAATAAATTTTGTTCCAACATCTAATGTTGCTGATTTTATAATAAATGTTTTATTTTGGGTAGCTGCATTAATAATATTTACTAATAATGCACGCATTAATTTAAATTCTTTAATATTATTTGAAGCTATTCTTAATGATAGCTTTGTTTCATCCCAGCTATATACTACATCTGATTTTTTACATTCAGTATTAAATAGAAATGAATCATTCTTAATAATAAAATGATATTTATCTTCATCATCAATATAAAATATTTCAATCTCTGAATATTTATCATTCTTAAATTTATCTGATTTTAATTTTGGTTCTACTTTAGATACAACTTTTGATTTGATATCGGGCTTAGCCTTGGGCTCAATCTTGACTTCGGGCTTAGCTTTAGGCTCAACTTTAAGTTCAGGCTTGGGCTCAACTTTAACTTCAGGCTTGGGTTCAACTTTAAGTTCAGGCTTGGGTTCAACTTTAACTTCAGGCTTGGGCTCAACTTTAACTTCAGGCTTGGGCTCAACTTTAACTTCAGGCTTGGGCTCAACTTTAACTTCAGGCTTGGGCTCAACTATGGCTTCGGCCTTCGGT
>Ga0214919_10009017_pt1 | contig 12944 bp, 9 predicted proteins | sample LL1503_MetaG_FD_177994 | JGI IMG/M metagenome (GOLD analysis project Ga0214919, IMG submission 177994) | Freshwater microbial communities from Lake Lanier, Atlanta, Georgia, United States - LL-1503 | ecosystem: Environmental > Aquatic > Freshwater > Lake | place: USA: Georgia | collected 2015-03-15
TCACCGGCTACATCGCCCAAGGCGAGCAAGAAGGCGCCAAGCTGCTGGTCGATGGCCGTGGTTTCAAAGGCGCAGCCGCGGGTGAGGGTTGCGACAAAGGCTTTTGGATGGGGGGCACGCTGTTTGACCACGTGACCACCGACATGCGGATTTACAAGGAAGAAATCTTCGGCCCGGTGCTGGCCTGTGTGCGGGTGCCCGACTTCGCCACCGCGGTGCAAATCATCAACGACCACGAGTTTGGCAATGGCGTGTCCTGCTTCACCCGCGACGGCAATGTGGCGCGTGAGTTTTCAAGGCTCATTCAAGTGGGCATGGTCGGCATCAATGTGCCCATTCCGGTGCCCATGGCTTGGCACGGCTTTGGCGGCTGGAAGCGCTCGCTGTTTGGCGATATGCACGCCTATGGCGAAGAAGGCGTGCGTTTTTATACCAAGCAAAAGTCCATCATGCAGCGCTGGCCAGAGAGCATTGGCAAGGGCGCTGAGTTTGTGATGACGACATCCAAATAAGCTCGTCATGAGCGACACCACCTTCGACTACATCATTGTCGGCGCGGGCACCGCAGGCTGCTTGTTGGCCAATCGCCTGAGCGCCAACGCCAGCAAGCGGGTGTTGTTGATCGAGGCGGGGCGCAAAGACGATTACCACTGGGTGCACATCCCCGTGGGCTATTTGTATTGCATTGGCAACCCGCGCACCGATTGGATGTACCAGACCGAGCCCGCTGCGGGCCTGAATGGCCGCAGCCTGCGCTACCCGCGTGGCAAGGTCTTGGGCGGCTGCTCCAGCATCAACGGCATGATTTACATGCGCGGCCAGTCGCGCGACTACGACCATTGGGCCGAGGTCACGGGCGACCCGCGCTGGCGCTGGGACAACGCCCTGCCTTACTTCAAGCGCCACGAAGACCACTACAAAGGTGGCGACGCGCTGCATGGCGCGGGTGGCGAGTGGCGGGTGGACAAACAGCGTTTGCGCTGGGATGTGCTCGATGCCTTTGCCCAAGCAGCGGTGCAAGCGGGCATCCCCGCCAGTGATGACTTCAACCGCGGCTCGAATGAAGGCGTGGGCTACTTCGAAGTGAACCAAAAAAACGGCTGGCGCTGGAACACCGCCAAAGCGTTTTTGCGTCCCACTTGTTATGGGCGTCCCAACTTCGAAATGTGGACATCGGCGCAAGTGGCCAAACTGCTGATAGAGACCTTGCCCAACGGCCAACAGCGCTGCACCGGGGTCGAGGTGTGGAATGGTCGCGAGAGGGTGACCGCACATGCGACCCAATCGGTGGTGCTGACCGCCGGCGCCATTGGATCGCCGCACATTCTGCAGCTCTCGGGCATTGGCCCCGCCGCTTTGTTGCAACAGCACGGCGTCAAAACCGTGGTGGACTTGCCCGGTGTCGGCGAAAACCTGCAAGACCATTTGCAAATCCGCGCCGTGTTCAAGGTGAAGGGCGTGAAAACGCTGAACACCTTGGCCAACAGTTGGTGGGGCAAGGCGTCGATTGGCTTGGAGTATTTGTTCAAACAAAGCGGCCCGATGAGCATGGCACCGTCTCAGCTGGGTGCCTTCACCCGCAGCGACCCGTCACAGCCATGGCCCAACATCGAATACCACGTACAGCCTTTGAGCCTGGATGCGTTTGGCGAACCTCTGCACGCTTTCCCTGCGTTCACCGCCAGTGTGTGCAACCTCAACCCCACCAGCCGAGGCACGGTGCAAATTCAAAGTGCCGACTTCGCACAGGCACCGCGCATCGCGCCCAACTACCTCAGCACCGACGCCGACCGTCAAGTGGCGGCCGACTCGCTGCGCATTACCCGCCGCATCGCCGCGCAACCGGCCCTCGCCAAGTACCAGCCCGAGGAATTCAAACCTGGGACCCAGTTTCAAAGCGACGCCGACTTGGCGCGTTTGGCGGGTGACATTGGCACGACCATCTTCCACCCCGTAGGCACGGCGCGCATGGGCCGCTTGGACGACCCGCAGGCCGTGGTCGACCCCGAGCTTCGGGTGCGCGATGGGCGCGGCGGCGTGGTGCAAGGCCTGCGGGTGGTGGACGCGAGTGTGATGCCCACCATCACCAGCGGCAACACCAACAGCCCGGTGCTGATGCTGGCTGAGAAGGCCGCTGAATGGCTGCTTTTAGGGGAAAGTCCTTAGCAACTCCGTACCCTGCATGAACTAAAGTTCATTCACTCACAAGCAAAACTGTATTTTGTTTGCCGAGGGTCTGAGGAGACAAAAGAAACGTTGCCGCTACCCAGTGGCATGCGCCACAGAGAAAAAGCACCGCACAACGGTGCTTTTTTTTCGTTCAAGCCCCCCTTGCTGATAACCCTCACAACCATGGACACCGTCATCATCACCCTCGCATCTGCACTGGCAGGGTTTATCGATGCATCCGTTGGCGGTGGTGGTTTGGTATTGGTTCCCGCGTTGTTTGCCACTTACCCCAACGTCGCGCCAGCCACGTTGCTGGGCACCAACAAGTCCGCCTCGGTATGGGGCACGTTGTTTGCCGCGTGGCGCTACCAAAAGCAAATACCTCTTCAGTGGTCAGCCTTGCGCGTGGGCGCTGTGTGCGCCTTGCTGGGCGCTTGTGCGGGCGCCTACACCTTGACACTGGTTTCGCCTCAACTTTTGCGACAAGCCATGCCCCTGCTGTTGCTGGCGGTGCTGGTCTATACCTTAAAGAACAAACAGTTGGGGCAACTCCACCAACCCCGCTTTGAGGGACGTGCACAAAGAGGTGCCATGGGGGTGTGCGGTGCGGTCATGGGCTTTTACGATGGCTTTTTTGGGCCAGGCACAGGTAGCTTGTTGGTGTTTGTGTTGGTGCGTGTTTTGGGTTTTGATTTTTTGCAAGCCTCGGCGCACAGCAAAGTCTTGAATCTGGCCAGCAATTTGGCGGCATTGCTGTGGTTGGGCTGGCAAGGGCATGTGCTGTGGGCCATTTGCTTGCCTATGGCTTTGGCCAATATGGCAGGCAGTTGGTTAGGTACCCGCATGGCTTTGGGCCAAGGCAGTGGCTATGTGCGTGGGTTGTTTATCGTGGTGGTTGCGGCCTTGTTAGCCAAAACCGCCCATGATGCCTTGCTTTAACGCACCGCTTCATCTTCTGGCAGCAAGGCTTCGGGTGCCACTGCTTTAGGCGGCCAAGGCACACTGGCAACCGGGCGCGGTTTGCCAATGGGACGCGTGGCCTGACCATTTCGCACCGCTTCAATGTCTTCCACCGCGGGGTACTGGCCCAGCAACACAAAGTCAAACACACGCCTGGCAATGGGTGCTGCACTTTGCGCACCGAAACCGGCGTTTTCCACCACCATGGCCAGCGCTACTTTGGGGTCTTCTGCAGGTGCAAAAGCAATGAACAACGCATGGTCACGCATGCGCTCGTCAATTTTGGAAGCACTGTATTTTTCGTTTTGCTTGATGGTGAACACCTGAGCGGTGCCGGTTTTGCCTGCACTGGTATAGGCCGCACCAACGAAACTGGACGCCGACGTGCCTTCAATATTTACACCGACCATGGCTTTTTTGACGGTATCGATATGGTCTGGCTGAAAGGTCAACGCCGTCGGCGCATCCAAGGTCACCGATTGGGCCACCTTGGTTTCCACATCCACCACCTCGCGCACCAAATGCGGCTTGGCACGCACACCGTTATTGGCCAGCGTCGACACCGCCTGCGCCAGTTGCAACATGGTGAAACTGTTGTAGCCTTGGCCAATACCCAGCGAAATGGTTTCACCCGAGTACCAACGCTGTTGCTCTGGGCGTCTGTAACTGGTGCGCTTCCACTCCGTTGAGGGCAAGATGCCACGCGCCTCACCCAAAATGTCAATGCCCGTGAGTTGGCCAAAGCCCAACTCTTTCATCTGGTCGTGAATCATGTCCACGCCCATGTCACGCGCCAGCATGTAGTAATAGGTATCGCAGGACTGCACAATCGACTTGTACATGTCTACTGAACCATGACCACCCTCTTTGTCGTCACGGAAACGGTGATCACCAAACATGAAAAAACCGGGGTCGTAAATGATTTGGGTCGGTGTGCGTTTACCGGTGGTAAGCGCCGCCAAAGACATGAAAGGCTTGTAGGTCGAGCCTGGTGGATAGGTACCGCGCAGCGCACGGTTAAGCAAGGGCTTGTCGGGCGACTCGTTAAGCGAGCGCCAGTTGTCTGCATCAATGCCTTCCACAAACTGGTTGGGGTCAAAAGTGGGTTTGCTGACAAAACTCAAAATCTCACCGGTCTTGGGATCAATGGCCACCATGGCGCCACGGCGGTTGCCGTACAAATCCTCCACCAACTTTTGCAATTTGATGTCGATGGACAGCACCACGGTGTTGCCGGGAATGGCTGGACTGCTGCGCAAGCGCCGCACAGCACGTCCACCGGCAGAGGTTTCCATTTCATGCACACCGGTTTGGCCGTGCAATTGGCGCTCGTAGCTTTGCTCTACACCCAGTTTGCCAATGAAGTCTGTGCCGCGGTAGTTACCTGCGTTTTCAGACTCTTCGAGCTTTTCTTTTTCCGATTGGTTGATGCGCCCGATATAGCCAATCACATGGCTGGCCAAGTCGTTATAAGGGTAGTTGCGAAACAAACGGGCACGAATCTCCACACCCGGAAAACGGTAGCGTTGCGCAGCAAAACGCGCCACCTCTTCATCGCTTAAGCGGGTACGAATAGGGACTGATTCAAAGCTTTTTGATTCTTCACGCAGTTTGCGAAAGCGTCGCTTGTCTCGGCCTTGGATATCGATCAATTCCGACAAACTTTCAATCACCTCATCCAAAGGCGCTTGGATTTTGGAGGGCGTGATCTCTAGCGTGTAAGCCGAGTAGTTGGTAGCCAAAACCACACCATTGCGGTCCATGATGACGCCGCGGTTGGGCACGATGGGCACAATGGCCGTTCGGTTGCTTTCCGCTTGGGCGCTGAATTCTTGGTAACGCCACAGTTGCAAATACACCAAGCGAACAAACAACAAACTGAAGGCCAAAAACACAAAAGCGGTTGCCGCAAAAACACGCCCTCGAAAGCGGCGCAGGTCATACTCGACGTTGCGCAGCAAGCTCATAAGGGTCGGTGTTTATCAGGGTCTGGTGCGCGTCGCTGTGGCGCCAGCAACAGTACCGACACCACAGGCCACAACATGGCTTGTATCAAAGGTGCAAAAAACATAGACCACCCTGGAAACAAGCCACCCGCGCCCATGCGCACCGCCAACTCCAATAAATGGGTTGCCAAAAATACGGGCAACACCTGAAGTGCTTGCGAAGGCACATCAAACCACAAGATACGTCGGTGAATCATGGTGGCCAAAAACCCTTGCACAGTGAACGCCAGTGCGTGCTGCCCGAGCAAAGAGGTCTGGTGAACATCGGTAAGCAGTCCCATGAAGAAAGAGATACCCACGCCCACTTTGAGTGGCTGATGAACGCCCCAAAACACCAGCAGCAAAGCCACCCAATCCGGTGTCCACGCCGCATTGCCAAACAAAGCCATGCTTTGCATCATGTCCAACAACAAAGCCACCACCATGGTGAACAACATAAAGCTGGGGTTGGCAGGCAGGAGTAACTGCTGGCCACGCGGCATGATCATCGGCGCCCCCCCTTGGGTTGCACCACCACGGCACGTTCTATGGGTGGCGATTCGACGGGCAGCTTCACAGGTGAGAGCACCATCACATGACGCGCGCCTTGAATGCGGGCCGAGGACTCACACAAAATGCGGGCAAACACGGAATCAGCGCGACGCTCCACCTTGACCACTTTGGCCACAGGAATACCCGGCGGATAAACACCGTCCACACCACTGGTGGTCAGCACATCATCGACCTCAATGTCCGCATTGGTTGCCATGTAGCGCAACTCCAGCAAAGGCGCTCCACCCGACTCACCAAAAGCCACGCCACGCGCACCTGTGCGGTTATTCAATACAGGAATGGAGTGCTCACGGTCGGTAACCAATGTGATTTCACTCACCAAAGGGTGTACGCGCGTGATCTGACCCAAAATACCTTGCGCATCCATCACCGGAGAGCTTTGCACCACGCCGTTCAAAGCGCCCTTGTCCAGCACCATTTTGCGGGTAAATGGGTCGCCCGCTTCATACAAAACTTCAGCCGCGACGGCAGGTGTGTTGAGCCTTTGGCGTAACTCTAAGAGTTCGCGCAGATGACGGTTTTCGAGTTCCAGTTGTTCGAGTTGGGTGGTACGCACGGACTGCGCCAGCAATTGCGCCTTTGCTGCTTGTAAGTTGTCCAACACATCTTGCTTGCCATCAAACACATCGCCCAATTCTTGCCATGCCACTTGGGGACGCAATGCCACCCATTGCACAGGGTACACAATCAGAGACAAGACCCAACGGGCAGGTTGCACCAGGTTGTAACGCTGATCAGCCAACATCAAGGCCATAGAGATAAAGCTGAAAAAAATCAGCTTGGTCAGCGCAGAAGTGCCTTGCTTGAAAAAAGGCGGAGGGTTGCGATCAAGCGTGCCGAGTGGCATTTATTCGCTGGTGAAGATGGAACCCAAACGCTCCATGCGCTCCAAGGCCAAGCCACAACCGCGCACCACGCATGTCAGCGGATCTTCAGCCACCAACACTGGTAAACCGGTTTCTTCGGCCATCAAACGGTCGAGGTCGCGCAGCAAAGCGCCGCCACCGGTTAGCATCATGCCGCGCTCGGCAATGTCTGCGCCGAGTTCAGGCGGCGTTTGTTCCAGGGCGTTTTTCACCGCAGACACGATGTTGTTCAAAGGGTCGGTCAGCGCTTCCAGAATCTCGTTGGAAGAAATGGTGAAAGAACGCGGCACGCCTTCAGACAAATTGCGGCCCTTGACTTCCATCTCGCGCACTTCGCTGCCTGGAAAGGCAGAACCGATTTGTTTTTTAATGGCTTCAGCGGTGGGCTCACCGATCAACATGCCGTAATTGCGGCGGATGTAGTTGATGATGGCTTCGTCAAACTTGTCGCCACCCACACGCACACTGCCTTTGTAAACCATGCCGCCCAAGGAGATGACGCCCACCTCGGTGGTGCCGCCGCCAATGTCGACCACCATAGAGCCAGATGCGTCAGACACAGGCAAACCCGCGCCAATCGCCGCGGCCATGGGTTCTTCGATCAAATACACCTCAGAGGCACCTGCACCCAAAGCGGATTCGCGAATCGCACGGCGCTCGACTTGGGTGGAGCCGCAAGGCACACAAATGATGATGCGCGGGCTAGGCTTTAAGAGGGAGCGGGGGTGCACCATCTTGATGAATTGTTTGAGCATTTGCTCGGTGACGGTGAAGTCGGCGATCACACCGTCTTTCATGGGGCGTATGGCTTCGATATTGCCAGGCACTTTGCCCAACATGGCCTTGGCTTCGTGACCAACCGCTTGAATGCTTTTTTTACCTTGGGGTCCGCCTTCGTGACGGATAGAGACGACCGAGGGCTCATCTAACACAATGCCGCGGTCTCTGACGTAAATAAGGGTGTTGGCTGTGCCCAGGTCAATCGCCAAGTCGGTGGAGAAATACCGACGAAATGCTCCAAACATCACAATCCTCTCTGGGTTTACCAGCAAAGACAGGATAATAACCCAACGTCTATGCCACTTCTGGCTGAAGGATTTGCTTTTTTACTGACCATGTCACTCACATCTGCCGACATTCAGCGCTTGGCGCAACTCTCCCGCTTGTCCTTTGATCCACCTGACAACCAGCGCATGCGGGAGGGCTTGAACAACTTCTTTGCGATTGTCGAGCAAATGCGTGAGGTAGACACCTCGGGGGTGATGCCCATGGCCCATCCCATCGATGCCATGCCCTTGGAAACGTTGGCGTCACACGCACCCAGCGCCGCCCATGGCATGGCTTTGCGCTTGCGCGACGACGTGGTGAGCGAGCCCAACCATCGCGAAGTCAATCAACGCAGCGCACCTGCGGTGGAACAAGGTCTGTTCTTGGTGCCGAAAGTGATCGAGTAAACCATGAGCGATCTGCACACCCTGGGCGTGGCGCAACTCTCGGCGCTTTTGCAAAAGAAAGACATCAGTGCGGTGGAATTGGCCACGCGCATGCTGGCCCGTTTGGGTGGCAACCCCCACCATGTTTTTTTAAGCGTGGACTCTGAGGTTACCTTGGCGCAAGCCAAAGCCGCGGATGCCCGCATCGCAAAGGGTGACACATCGCCTTTGTTGGGCGTGCCCATCGCGCACAAAGATATTTTTGTCACCACCGATTTTCCCACCACCGCTGGTTCGCGCATGCTCGAGGGTTACCGCTCGCCCTTCAACGCCACCGTGGTGCAGCGCTTGGGTGACGCCGGCATGGTGAGTTTGGGCAAGCTCAGCTGTGACGAATTCGCCATGGGCTCGGCCAATGAAAACGTGGCCGTGCCCTCGGCCCACCCACAAGCAGTCACCAACCCTTGGGACGTGAGTCGCATCCCTGGCGGCTCCTCTGGCGGCAGCGCCGCGGCCGTGGCCGCGTGTTTGGCGCCTGCTGCTACCGGCACTGACACAGGCGGGTCGATTCGCCAACCGGCGGCGTTTTGCGGCATCACCGGCATCAAACCCACCTATGGCCGCGCCTCGCGCTACGGCATGGTGGCGTTTGCCTCCAGCCTAGACCAAGCCGGTCCCATGGCGCGCAGTGCCCAAGACTGCGCTTTGCTGCTCTCTGCCATGTGTGGTCCTGATCTGGACCGCGACTCGACATCATTGGATGTGAAGGCAGAGGATTTTTCCCGCGATCTGAACCAGCCATTGAAGGGCCTGCGTGTGGGTGTGCCTCATGAGTTTTTTGGTGAGGGTTTGGCGGACGATGTACGTGGTCCGATAAATGACGCATTGAAAGCACTGCAAGCCCAAGGCGCGACCTTGGTACCTATCGCTTTGCCACGCACCACACTGTCGATTCCGGTGTACTACATCATTGCCCCTGCAGAAGCCTCCAGCAATCTCTCACGTTTTGATGGCGTGAAGTTCGGTCACCGCGCCAAAGCGTTCACAGACCTGGCCGACATGTACGAAAAAACCCGCAGCGAAGGTTTTGGTGACGAGGTGAAGCGCCGCATCATGATCGGCAGTTATGTGCTGTCACACGGCTATTACGACGCCTACTACCTGCAAGCGCAAAAAATACGGCGCATGATCGCCGACGATTTCCAACGTGCTTTTGCCACTTGCGATGTCATCGCTGGCCCCGTGGCACCCACGGTGGCGTGGAAGTTGGGCGACAAATCCAACGACCCACTGGCCAACTATTTGGCCGACATCTTCACCCTGCCCGCCTCGCTTGCTGGCTTGCCCGGTATGAGTATTCCTGTGGGGTTTGGCGAAGGCGGTATGCCAGTGGGCATGCAACTGATGGGCAACTATTTGCAAGAGGCCAAGTTGTTGAATGTGGCGCACCAATTCCAGTTGGCCACCGACCACCATTTGAAAACCCCCGGAGGTGCCGCATGAGCGCCCCACTCGTACAAGGCTACGAAGTCGTCATTGGCTTCGAGACCCACGCCCAACTCTCCACGCAGAGCAAAATTTTCAGCCGCGCTTCCACCGCTTTCGGTGCCGAGCCCAACACCCAAGCGTGCGCGGTGGATCTGGCTTTGCCCGGCACCTTGCCCGTGATGAACAAAGGCGCGGTCGAGCGCGCCATCCAACTCGGTTTGGCACTGGGCTCGCACATCGCCGAGCGCAGCATCTTTGCGCGCAAAAATTATTTCTACCCCGACCTGCCCAAGGGCTACCAAATCAGCCAGTTTGAAATCCCGGTGGTGCAAGGCGGCGAGGTGTCGTTCTTCTTAGAACAAGGCAAAGAAACCCTGCACAAAACCGTGCGCTTGGTGCGGGCACATTTGGAAGAGGATGCGGGCAAGTCGCTGCACGAAGACTTCATTGGGCAAAGTGGCATCGACCTGAACCGCGCCGGCACGCCGCTGTTGGAAATCGTCACCGAGCCGGACATGCGCAGCAGCGCCGAAGCCGTGGCCTATGCCAAAGAGCTGCACAAAATCGTCACCTGGATTGGCATTTGCGACGGCAATATGCAAGAGGGCAGCTTCCGTTGCGACGCCAACGTGTCTGTGCGCAAACTCGGTGCGCCGCTGGGCACGCGGCGTGAAATCAAAAACTTGAACTCGTTCAAGTTCATGCAGCAAGCCATCGATTACGAGGTGCGCTGGCAGATCGAGCAACTGGAAGACGGCCACGCCATCCAGCAAGCCACGGTGCTGTTCAACCCCGACACCGGCGAGACCCGCGCCATGCGCACCAAGGAAGACGCGGCCGACTACCGTTACTTCCCCGACCCCGATTTGCCGCCGCTGGTGATCGGTCGCGACTGGGTGGAGCGGGTGAAGAGCGAAATGGCTGAGTTGCCTCGCGTCATGGCCGAGCGTTTTGTCACGCAATACGGTTTGCCCGAATACGACGCCACGCAATTGACGCAAAGCAAGGCGATGGCGGCTTACTTTGAAGCCACGGCCAAGGCGTGTGGTCAAGCCAAGCTGGCCAGTAACTGGATCATGGGTGAGGTGTCGCGGCGCTTGAATGTCGGCGAGTTGGGCATTGAGCAATCGCCTGTGAGCGCCGCTCGATTGGCTGCATTGATTTCACGCATCAGCGACAACACCATCAGCAACAACGCGGCGCGTCAGGTGTTTGAAGTTTTGTGGGTTGAGGGCGGAGAGGTTGATGCGATCATCGCGTCCAAAGGCTTGAAGCAGATGAACGACTCAGGCGAGCTGGAACAAATCATTGACGAGGTGCTGGCCGCCAACCCCAAGAATGTCGAAGAGTTCAAGGCGGGCAACGCCAAAGCCTTGAACGGCTTGGTCGGCCCCATCATGAAGGCCAGCAAGGGAAAGGCGAACCCTGCGCAGGTGAATGCGTTGCTGTTAAAGAAGTTGAGCTGACCTTTTTTTCAAGCTGCCGCAGCGCGGTAAGCGATGAACAAATCCGCTGGCAAAGGATGGTTCAGTTTCCAAGTGATTTGCATTGGCATCTCGGCTTGGTGGCTCAGATAGCTGACGGGGCCCAGGAAATAAAAGGCACGGTCTTCGGCGTGGAGCCTCACAAAAACCATGACCTCAGTGTCCTGCGCTCTGTGATGTTGGTACCTCCGCCCGGTGGGTGAGTCTGCGGTGGTGCGCGATTGGCTTTCCCAGTGGAACAGGTTTCTGCTGATGGCATAGTCGCGGTAACGGGTGGTTGGCGAAAACCGCTTTTCGGTTTTGGTCAGTGTGATCAAAAAAACATCGCAACCTTCTTGCCGCATGAACTTCACGCCTTCGCGCCAAGGTGGAACTTGAATTCGCGCATGCTCATCCGAATCTGCACCCGCATCCCCAAAAGCCGCTTGGATTTCTGCTCGGCTATATCGAGCATGCACCCGCAGTGGGACATTCATTTTTTCGGTTAGTTCGTGACCCAAGTGCTGAATCCGAAGTTCAAGCCACCCAAACAACTCCAGCAACTCTGCACGTACCTGCGGATGCGCCCACACGAGTTGTGCGCCCTGTGATGTTGGAAGTTCAGCGATCGCGGAAATAGACGATGTCAAGGCAGCCAACAACATGCGCAGCCAGCGACGTTGTGGCTGGTTAATTGCTTCTAGGCTTGGAGGCTCGGGGTTATTCAGCCACATCAAATAAGCACGCAGACGTTCGGGATCGTCCAGATGCAGCAGGCGTGCGCAGGCTTTGCGCAAGGGGGCCTCGTGAGGTCCGTTGGGAGCCACGGGTTCTTCAGCAGCCTCCAGCAAATCGCTCCAAGAGCGGCCGTTGGCATACACATCTTCTAAATCCAAGCCACTGAGGGCTAAGAAATTAGCCAAGCTAATCGACTCACCGGCTTGGCGCATAGCGCGAAGTTCATTGGACATGCCAACCAGTCCTCTTGGCACCGCGTCTTTGAGGCTTTGCAACACCCGGTCTCGGGCCACGCCTTCTAGCGCCATGTGGCAGCCTGAAGGGAGCAGTGGGAAGCCCTGCTCAACTTGCTCAATCAAGTGTTGTCGGGTTCCTCCAATGAGAGAGCGAAGCCGCCGATCAAAGCTGAACTCCCGCCTGTGTTGACCCACAAAATCCAGCACGGTGCACATGGCCTTGCCATGATGCCGCCGAAGACCTCGCCCCAATTGCTGCAAAAACAAAGTGGGGCTGTCAGTCGGTCTGAGCATCAGCAGTGTGTCCACAGCGGGTACGTCCACGCCTTCGTTGAACAAATCAACCGAGAACACCACCTGCAACTCACCCGTAGCGAGTTGTCGCAGAGCTTGCTCTCGCTCGTCAGTCGATGACTCTCCCGACACCGCCACAGAAGCGATGCCATGGGCTTTGAACACCCTGGCCATGAAATGCGCATGGCTCACAGACACGCAAAATCCTAAAGCTCGAATCTCAGAGATACGGTCTACTTTTCTGATCAGTTGCTCGATGACCATGCGCGCCCAGGCGTCGTCAGCTGTCAGCAATTGGCTCAACGCTTGGGTGTCATAGCCACGACCGCGCCGCCATGGAATCTGTCTGAGATCGGTTGCATCTGCAATACCGTAGTAAGCAAACGGCACCAATCGCTGTTTGTCGATGGCATCCCAAATACGAAGCTCCGCAGCCATACGGCCATCAAACCACTGTGTCACCGATTGGCCATCTGCTCGTTCTGGGGTGGCCGTTAAGCCTAACAATTCTTGAGGTTGCAGATGCGCCAGCAACGCTGCATAGGTTGGTGCGGCTGCATGGTGAAACTCGTCGATGATGACCACATCGAAGTGATTGGCCTCCAACAAGGTCAAGTCCATGCGCGACAAACTTTGCACCGATGCAAATACGTGTTCATAGCGCTCGGGTCGAGCGCCATCGACCCACAACTCTCCAAAAGATGCATCACGCAAGGCGTACTGGAATGTGGCTTGTGAC
>Ga0214919_10009019_pt1 | contig 12943 bp, 12 predicted proteins | sample LL1503_MetaG_FD_177994 | JGI IMG/M metagenome (GOLD analysis project Ga0214919, IMG submission 177994) | Freshwater microbial communities from Lake Lanier, Atlanta, Georgia, United States - LL-1503 | ecosystem: Environmental > Aquatic > Freshwater > Lake | place: USA: Georgia | collected...
ATCAAAACCTATGTGCGACTGGGCTTGGGCGTAGGCATCGTGGCCGAGATGGCGGTGCGTGACATCACCGACACCGACTTGGTGGTGCGCCCTGCCGGCCGCTTGTTTGGCCACAACTTGGCGCGCATTGCCTTCAAGCGCCACGCGTATTTGCGGCAGTTTGTGTTTGAGTTTGCGCAGTTGCTCAACCCCGAGCTAAATGCACAAGACATGGCGGAGTCGGTGGGGAGGTGAACTTGAGTTGCTATATTGATTGCATTAAATATAAAATGCAATCATTGATATCAATACCTAAGAGGTGCTTATGTCCTCCATCACTGTGCGCAACATCCCTGAAGAAACTCACCGCGCTTTGCGGGTTCGCGCCGCTTTGGCTGGGCGAAGCACCGAGGCCGAGGTTCGGGCCATTCTTGAAAGCGCAGCAAGGCCAGATGACCGCGTGAAGTTGGGCTCTTTGTTGGCAGAAATCGGCCAGCATGCAGGCGGCGCAGATTTGGTGATCAACCGCGACCAGACACCCACAGAGCCGATGAGTTTCGAATGATTTTGCTCGATACCAATGTGGTCTCTGAGCCGTTGAAGCTCGCCGGACATCCCGCTGTCTTGGCTTGGCTGGACGCCCAACTGATAGAAACCCTCTGCCTGTCAACCATCAGTTTGGCTGAATTGCGATATGGCATCGCCGCCCTTCCTGATGGCAAGCGCAAAGACACGCTTCACAACAGCCTTGAGAAACGCATCTTGCCCTTATTTGCCGGTCGGATTTTGTTCTTCGATGAAGCCACTTCCAAAGCTTATGGGGAATTGCGAGCGCTTGCCAAGGCGCAAGGAAAAGCCATCGCACCTGCTGTTGGCTATATTGCTGCGACTGCCATTTGCAACAGCTTGATGGTGGCCACCCGAGACACAGACCCATTTGAAGCAGCAGGACTGCAAGTCATCATCCTTGGGTTTCGCCTCAGTGATTCAACTGCGCCCACGCTTTTTCCAGCCTCTTCATACTCACCGGCTGGGGGGTCCTCAATTCCTGCGCGAAAAAGCTCACGCGCAGTTCTTCCAGTAACCACCTGAATTCCAACATCCGCGCATCGGTTTGGCCTTTGCGATCAGCCACCAAACGCCAGTACTTTTGCTCTAGCGGTTTCAGCTCGGCCAAACGCTGGGCGTCACGGGCGGGGTCGGCGCGGTACTTGTCCAGCCGCAAGGTGATGGCTCTCAGGTAACGAGAGCAATGTTGCAACTGCGGCCATGGTGTGGCGACCAGGAAGTTTTTGGGCAGCAAGCGTTGCAGTTGTTGGGCGCAGTCTGCGGTGGCGTCGGGGGCGCTTTTGCTGTCCTTGATCTTTCGGCTGGCCGCGGCAAACTCCAGCAACACGCCGCCTGCGAGACGTGCCACCTCGTTGGCAATCAGCGTCAGCCGCCCCCTGCCCTCGTCCACGCGACACTTGAAGCTGGCCTCATCGTTGGGTAGAGGCTCGACCAAGAAAGCACGGTCCAGCGCCACATCCAGTATTTGCTGTTTCAACTCCTCGGCGGTGCCCAGGCTCATGAAGGCCACCGACATTTTTTGCAGGTCGGGGATGTTTTTTTCCAGGTACTTGAGGGCGTCTTTGATTTGCAGCGCAAACAAGCGTGCAAGTCCTTTGCGGTTTTTGGCAGCGGCGACATCGGGTTCGTCAAACACCTCGATGCAGACCGCGTCCCCCATGTCCACCAGCGCGGGAAAGCCCACCAAGGTCTGCCCGCCTTTGTTGATTTCCATGAGTTCGGGCAGTTCGCCAAAGGACCAGATGGTGTAGCGGGCATTGGAGGATGGTTTTGCCTTGACAACTTGGGGGTCAAAGCCCGAATTTTGCAGAGCAAAATCGGGATCTGACCCCGTTAGCCAAGATTGCTTCGCTTCGCTCGCAATGATGGGTCGCAGTTGCGCCAAGGCCTGAAACGCGCCCCGCGCCTGCGCACCCAGCTCGGCCTTCAATGCGCCCAAGTTACGACCCATGCCGAGTTGGCGGCCATGCTCGTCCACCACCTTGAAATTCATGAAAAAATGGGCGCTCAGCATGTCCAACTTGAAGTCGTTGCGCTTCACATCCAAGCTGGTCTCGTCCCGCACTTTTTTCAGCAACACTTCGGTCAAACCGCCCGCGCCAAACAGCTCGGGGGCACACAGCTCGTTCGCCAACCGGGCTGCACTGTCGGGTAGCGGCACAAAGCGTGAACGCGGCTTTTGCGGCAGGCTTTTCAACAGCGCCTGGATTTTGTCTTTCAACATCCCCGGCACCAGCCACTCTGCGCGGTCCTCGCTCACCTGGTTCAGCACAAACAAAGGCACGGTCACGGTGATGCCGTCTTTGGGGTCGCCAGGCTCATGCAAATACGTGGCTTGGCAATCGGTGCCGCCCAGCCTCACCATCTTGGGAAACGCCTGTGCGGTGATACCTACCGCCTCATGACGCATCAGGCTTTCGCGGGTCATCAACAGCGGCTCGGACTTGTCGCCCGCTGCACTTCGGCGGCGCAGCTCTTCACGATGCCAGCGCTCCAAGGTTTTACAGCTGCACACATCGTCTGGCAAATGATGCTCGTAAAACGCTTGGATCATGGCCTCGTCCACCAACACATCTTGGCGACGCGACTTGTGTTCCAACTCCATCACTTGGTTGATCAGCTTTTTGTTAGCCGCCATGAACGGCAAGGGCGTCTGCCACTGCGCTTCCACCAGCGCCTCGCGGATGAAGATTTGCCGAGCCAACACAGGATCGGCCTTGGCAAATGGCACCCGCCGACCGCTGTAGATCACCAAGCCATACAAGGTGGCTCGCTCGAACGCCACCACATCGCCGTGCCGTGCTTCCCAGTGCGGGTCCAGCAGTTGTTTCTTCAACAGGTGGGAACCCACCTGTTCCAGCCATGTGGGCTCGATGTGGGCGATGCCGCGTCCAAACAAGCGCGTGGTTTCCACCAACTCGGCACAGACCAGCCACTTGCCAGGCTTTTTGCGCAAATGCACACCAGGGTGGCGGTGGAACTTGATGCCCCGCGCCCCCAGGTAGATGTCTTCCTCGTCTTGCTTGCAACCGATGTTGCCCAGCAAACCGCTCAACATGGCCTGGTGCAAATGCTCATAGCTGGCGGGTTGCTCGTTCATCACCCAACGCTGCTCTTTCACCACCGTGAGGAGTTGACTGTGCACATCGCGCCATTCGCGCCAACGGCGGATGTTGATGAAGTTTTGCCGCAGCAGATTCTCGTGTTGGCGGTTGGAAAGTTTGTGGGTGTCGCCGTCCCCACCGCGTGAGGCTTGCAGCCAATCCCACAAGCGCAGAAAGCCTGCAAATTCGCTTTTGTCGTCCTTGAACTTGGCATGCGCTTGGTCGGCTTGGGTTTGCGCTTGCATGGGGCGGTCACGCACATCTTGCACACTCAAGGCGGACGCGATGATCAGCACCTCGTTCAAGCACTGGCGCTCACGCGCCGCCAAAATCATGCGCCCCACCCGAGGGTCCAGCGGCAACTTGGACAGCTCTTGGCCTATGGGGGTGAGGCTGTTGTCCTCCAACACCGCGCCGAGTTCATTCAGCAGCTGGAAACCATCCGAGATGGCTTTGGGACGTGGCGCTTCCAAAAACGGAAAGTCCGCCACATCACCCAATCGCAGCGACATCATGCGCAATATCACCCCAGCGAGTGAGCTGCGCAAGATCTCGGGTTCAGTAAAGCGTGGACGGCCGTTGAAATCTTTCTCGTCATACAGGCGAATGCAAATGCCTTCTGCTACACGTCCACAGCGGCCGGCACGTTGGTTGGCCGCGGCTTGACTGATGGGTTCCACCAAAAGTTGCTCGACCTTGCTACGAAAGCTGTAGCGCTTGACCCGCGCCAAACCGGCGTCCACCACATAGCGGATGCCTGGCACGGTGAGCGAGGTTTCGGCCACGTTGGTGGCCAAAACGATGCGGGGCGCACCGCCTGTCTCAAACACCTGCTCTTGCTCGGCTTGCGAGAGGCGTGCAAACAAGGGCAGTACCTCCACATGCCTCGTGTAGGCGTTGTGCGCCAAGTGGCCGCGCAGGTGTTCTGCGGCATCGCGGATTTCGCGTTCACCCGGCAAAAACACCAAGATGTCGCCACGCGGCGCACCGGTCCACAGTTCGTCCACCGCATCGGAGATGGCATTGCACAGGTCGTAGTCGCGACTCTCCTCCCATGGTCTGTAAAGCATTTCCACGGGAAAGGTACGGCCCGACACCATCAGCACTGGGGCGGGTCCGTGGCGACTGGCGAAATGTTGGGCGAAACGGTCAGCGTCAATGGTGGCCGAGGTGACGATGATCTTCAGGTCAGGTCGTCGTGGCAGGATTTGCTTGAGGTAGCCCAGCAAAAAATCAATGTTCAAACTGCGCTCGTGGGCCTCGTCGATGATGAGGGTGTCATAAGCCTGCAAAAGCGGATCGGTTTGCGTCTCAGCCAGCAAGATACCGTCGGTCATCAGCTTGACAGATGCATCACGCGACAGCTTGTCTTGAAAACGCACCTTGAATCCCACCACCTCGCCCAGCGGGGTTTTCAGCTCCTCGGCAATGCGCTTGGCCACCGAGGTGGCAGCGATGCGACGGGGCTGGGTGTGGCCGATGATTTTCTTGCCACCACGCCCGAGTGCCAATGCCATTTTGGGCAACTGGGTGGTTTTGCCCGAACCGGTTTCGCCGCACACTATGACCACCTGGTGCGCTTGGATGGCAGCCATGATCTCTTCGCGCCGCTCGCTGACCGGCAGGTTCTCTGGGAAATCAATGACCAAGGGCTTTGAGGGGGTGGGCGATATCACGTGGCGAATTATCCCACGCCACAGGTTCACGTGCTACACTGGTTCACGTGAATCCGTGTTGCAGGAGTCTCCTCATGGCCAATCTGACCATTTCTTTGGACGAAAACCTCGTCAAACAAGCGCGCATCAAAGCCATCCAAGAGGGCACCTCGCTCAGTGCCAAGGTGCGCGAAATGCTGGCGGCTTATGTACGACAAGACCAGCCAAGCACGCCAGTGGTCATCCCCGCATTGCCTGTGTCGAATGCCACTGGCGGCTTGATGCCAGGCATAGACCCCAGCAGCAACCGCTCGTTCCGCGAGGCCATGGATGCCGATATGGACATCCGCAAACTCAGATGACACCCGACGTGAACGTGCTGGTCTCGGCCTTCCGCCCAGACCACCCCCACCACCAGCCAGCGCGAAAGTGGTTGGATGAGGCAGTGCGTCAAGCTGCCAACGGTCAAGCCAGTTTGTCACTCATGGGCATGGTGGTGACTGGCTTCATGCGCATCACCAGCAACCCCAAAGTTTTCAAACAAACCGACCCCTTGGCTGATGTGTGTGACTTTATCGACAGCTTGCTGAGTTGCCCCGGCGTGCAGCTTCAAACCCAATCGGCCTCGTGGCCCAACATGCGACAACTGTGTTTGACGCAACAAATCAAGGGCGATCTGATCTCGGATGCATGGATCGCCGCCACAGTCATGCAAACTGGTGAGACACTCTGCACATTCGATCGCGACTTCACGCAACTGCTGCCCTCAGACCAATTGATTCTGCTCAAGCCTTAACGACACCCATGTCCACTGTCTTCAATTTCACCTTCGTGCCTTGGTTCCGCTCGGTCGCACCTTACATCCACATGCACCGTGGCAAGACCTTTGTGGTCGCCATTTCAGGCGAAGCCATCGCAGCAGGCAAATTGCCCAGCTTGGTACAAGACTTGGCGCTGATTCAAAGCATGGGTGTGAAAGTGGTGTTGGTGCATGGCTTTCGCCCTCAGGTGAATGAACAGTTACTGGCAAAAGGCCATGCGCCCAAGTACTCGCATGGCATGCGCATCACTGACAGCGTGGCGCTGGACTGCGCCCAAGAAGCCGCCGGTCAACTGCGCTATGAAATCGAAGCGGCATTTAGCCAAGGCTTGCCCAATACCCCCATGGCGGGCGCCACCATACGCGTCATCTCAGGCAACTTCATCACTGCTAAGCCGGTGGGCATTTTGGATGGTGTGGACTTTCAACATTCAGGCTTGGTTCGCAAAGTGGACGTTGCGGGTATTGTGCAAATCTTGAACCTGGGCTCCATGGTGTTGTTGTCGCCTTTTGGTTTTTCCCCCACCGGCGAAGCCTTCAACCTGACCATGGAAGAAGTCGCCACCTCAGTCGCTACAGCTCTGCGGGCAGACAAATTGATTTTCGTGACAGAGGTTGCTGGCATTCGCAGCAAGCCCACTGAGCCAGCGGGTGAAGACAACCCTATCGACACCGAAATGCCTTTGGACGAAGCCGAAAAACTCTTGGCTCGTCTGCCCATGGCCACCCAACCCACCGACATTGGCTTTTACCTTCAACACTGTGTCAAAGCTTGCAAATCGGGTGTCGAGCGCAGCCACATACTGCCGTTTGCAGTCGATGGTGTTTTGCTGTTAGAAATTTATGTACACGACGGCATAGGCACCATGGTGGTCGATGAGCGCTTAGAAAGCCTTCGTGAAGCCACCTCGGATGATCTGGGTGGTGTGCTGCAACTCATCGAGCCATTTGAGAATGATGGCACCTTGGTACGCCGAGAGCGCACCGAAATCGAACGCGATATTGGCGAATACTCTGTCATTGAACACGATGGCGTGATCTTTGGCTGCGCCGCCCTTTACGCCTACCCTGAAAACCGCACGGGCGAGATGGCCGCACTGACGGTGTCGCCCCACTCGCAAGGCCAAGGCGATGGAGAAAAAATTCTGCGTCGCATTGAGCAACGCGCCCGCAGCAAAGGGCTAGAAAGTATTTTTGTGCTGACGACGCGCACCATGCACTGGTTTTTAAAACGGGGCTTTGTGCAAGTTCCCATCGACTGGCTACCCGAGGCGCGTCAGCGCAAATACAACCTTGACCGCAAAAGCGTGGTCTTGGTAAAAAAACTCTACTAAACCAACGGCTCGGAGGTGGCGTTAATGCGGCTGCGATGCAAGACAGCAAACACCATCACCCACAAGACTATGCCAACAAAAGCCACAAATGACCAATTGGCGATAGAACCGCCTAAAAAAGTCCAATCGACCTTGGTGCAATCGCCACTGCCACGAAAAATCATGGGGATGGCCCGTTGCAATGGGAACGATTCCACCATGCCGTAAAAGTCACGGCCACAGCTTTGAACTTCAGGCGGGTACCACTGCAACCAACTTTGTCGTGCAGCAACAAACGCGCCGCCCGCGGCCATGGCTGTTCCCAAGCCCGTCAGCACATAGCCCACCCAACCGGTATGCCAAAAGACCGCCAACAATGCCACCATTGCGATACCCGTCATGGCATAGCGCTGAACAATGCACATGGGGCAAGGCTCCAAGCCCACGACATGCTGTAAATACAAACCAAAACCCAACAAACCTGCGCAAGCCAAGAGCACCAAGCCCCAAGTCATACGAGGTGAAAGTGTTCGCAACCAAGACAAAACCATGACATCAACCCATGTGTGAAGGCTTCAGTCTATCGCTTAAAAGCACCCTCAGTGGCAAAGCTTGCTAAAGTCTGCAGTTTTAGAAAACCCCACAGAGGAACTTCATGGCACGCACTGTCCACTGCATCAAGTTAGAAAAAGAGGCCGAAGGTCTGGACTTCCCACCCTACCCTGGCGACCTAGGCAAACGCATTTGGGAAAACGTCAGCAAGGACGCATGGGCGGCATGGCTGAAACACCAAACCATGTTGGTCAATGAAAATCGCCTGAATTTGGCCGATTTGCGGGCCCGCCAATACCTTGCACGGCAAATGGAAAACCACTTTTTTGGCGATGGTGCCGACGCCGCGCAGGGTTATGTTCCCCCGCCCGCTGCTTAAACGGTGAGCGCTACGCGCCACTGTTTGGTGGTGGGCGCAGGTGTTGCCGGTGCCGCCATCGCCCGAGCTTTGGCGGACAAGGGCTGGCAAGTCGATGTGGCTGACCAAGCCCATGCACCTGCTGCGGGGGCCTCAGCGGTTCCCATCGGCGTTTTGTCTTGCCATGTGTCGGTGGACGACAACCCGCTGTCCAAACTGACGCGTAAAGGTTTGTTGCTGGTAAAGGCTTTTGCCGAACATCATTTGGTTCAAGGTCAAGATTGGTTGGCCTGTGGTGTGCTGGAGCGTCGTCTAGACGGTCATACCAAGAAAAAAACCTGGCAGCCCGCTTTGATGAAGCCAGTTTGGCATGGCTGGGTGACCACGCCAACGGCGACGCAACTTGCGCAAGCAGGACTGAAAGAGATACAAGCACATGAACCACTGTGGCAACCCCAGGGCGCATGGATCAAACCGCAGTCCTTGATAAAAGCTTTGCTGAATCACACATCGATTCACTTTCAGGGTGGGCAATCGCTGAGAGCCCCAGAAATTCAAGCCTTGGGCTACCCTGCTGTGGTGCTGGCCTTGGGCGCGCACACCAGTGATTTTTTGGCAGCTCTTCCCCATGTGCCAGCACTGCCTTTGGTGCCTGTTGCGGGTCAAATCAGCTGGGGCTTGCAAGACGCCGCGCAAGCAAACGCATTACCCCCGTTTGCGGTGAATGGCTATGGTGGCTTTGTCAGCGGTGTACCTACCGCCGAGGGCTTGGCTTGGTACAGCGGCGCCACGTTTCACCGAGGACAAGCCCAGGCTGAAGTGACGGTGCAAGACCATGCGGAGAACTTTCTCAAATTACAGCAGTTGCTACCCCAAGCCGCCCATGCTCTTCAAAACCAATGGCGAACCCCAAACCAACTGAAAGCCTGGTCTGGGGTTCGGTGTACATCAGTCAACCGAATGCCTATCGCCACTGCCCTGGACCCCGTCAAGCTTCCCACTTGGTATGTGCTGACGGCATTCGGATCCAGAGGCTTGACATTGGCAATGGCCTGCGCCGAACGTTTGGCTTTAGAAATTGATTTGCGTTCGGATTGAGAAGATGTTTTCACGACTGCTTCGATTGGTGGTGTCGGTGCTGCTAAGCAGATAGACAGGTCGGTCAAACTGGGTGGTGGCGTAGTTGAACATCACACGCGAGTTGGGATTGAGAAGCCAGTTCAGGCCATAGGTGATGGTTTTGGCTTTTTCAGAGTTCTCTGCGCGTGACAGGTTGTTTCCACCGTCGTTCGCGATGGTCACAAACCCCGGCAGACTTGCCTTGTACTGCGACACACGAACCCCTAACTGCCAAGCGCCTGTGCCGCCTTTGCCAAACACATAGTTAGAGTGAGGTTTGATACCGGTGAACGAACCGCCTTTGTACGCATCTGCCCAACTCTCCCCGGTCAGGTTATAAAACACCTCGTAGTACTGGGTTGTCGACTTCAATGACAAGCTGGCAGTTTTCGTTGTGCCAGGTGTGCCACCGGTAGTGATGTTGGGTGCTGTGGCATCCAAGGTCAAAGAAGCAGCCTCATACTGAAACTTCAAAGCGCCGGCAGTTGCAGCAAATTCCAAGTTGTTCAAGCCCTTGTCCACTGTGGCCACATTGTTGGCAGCAAGCCCATAGCCACCCGAAGCCAGCTTGTCACCCCCAATTTGTACTCGGTAAGCATTGGCCAAGCCTTGGTTCTCAGAGCGGTAACTCAGCAAGGTGGCACGTGTCTCTTGTGATTTGGCTGCTGTCGTTCCCGCATCCGTTGTGGTGGTGGGCAACACCTCGTAACGTCCTCGGTTGGTACTCACCCCAAAGTGCACAACCTTGTTATCCAAGTTAGCCAATTCGCCCAAGTTGGCAGTTACACGACCCGTGGCCAAGCCCCCGGCAGCGTCTGAATTGGTGAGTTCATTAAAACCTGCTTGGGCATAGGACGCACCATAGGTGAAGCCTTTCTTGGGCTCGCCGCCGACCATCGCACCCAGTAATTTTTGCGGACCCAGTTGATCGCCATAAGAACGCTCCATGAAATCAATACTGCCGTCCTTGGTCATGGACTCCAGCGAATAGGGTTGGCGAAACTTTCCTACTCTCACTTGTGCAGATTTGTTTCCAGCAAAATTCACAAAACCAGTATCCACAAGATTGGTATCTGACCCTGTTGTGCTCGCAATCAATTCGTACTCAATGTCTTTATAGACATAGCCATTCACCCCTATACGGGTGCGTCTGAATGAAAAAGTATCCGCCGATGAAGCTGAGTCTTTGTCCTTGGACGCAGGCAAACCAGAGGTGATGTTGCGGTAGTCGTAGTGCACCATGCCTGTCAGGTTGACGCTGTGTTGACCGTCAGCCGACAGCAGCCCAAAGCCACCAGGCGCGACAGAACCTTTCTTTTCATCCTTTTGGGTGTACTCCACGGCTTTTTGTACTTCCGTGGCTTTCACGCCCAAGGCGTCTTGCACAAACTGCACAGGCGGCACACCTTCAGCGGGTTTGCTCTCCAACGCTTGAATGGTGTCGTCATAGTCTTTTTGTGTGATGACCCCTTTGGTGACCAGCAACTGAAGAACCACTTTGGCATCCTCCGAGATCGCCAAGGCTGGGGTAGCCATAAGTGAACTGGCTGCAAGTGCACCCAGAAATTTGACTTGGAACGGGATGGTCTTGTAAGTTTTCATTTGAACCTTTTAATTTATTGAAAAAGAACTGTTTTCATTTTTCGCTATTCTATTTTAGAATAGCGAAAAGCATATTGGCAAGAATTTTTTTTGCAACCAAGAAAATCAACGGCACAGGGAATGATCTAGACTGCACCAAGACTGTCCTTATTGATTGTTGAACTAACGTTTGATGGATTGAAAAATTTGGTCGTAAATAGCGCCATCAGCAAAATGCGCTTTGGCAGCTTTATCCCAACCACCAAAGGCTTGCTCGATGGTGAACAAAGGCAATTTGGGTAAAGCCTTTTCATACTTCGCTTTGATCTTTTCGTTGATGGGACGGTAGAAGTTTTTGCCTGCAATCTCTTGGCCTTCGTCGCTGTAGAGGTATTGAAGGTAGGCCTCAGCCACTTTGCGTGTGCCTTTACGGTCCACGTTTTTGTCCACCACGGTCACCGGTGGTTCGGCCAAGATACTGATGGACGGATAAACGATGTCCACCTTCGAGCCAAATTCTTTTTCCAGCAAATACGCCTCGTTTTCCCAAGAGATGAACACATCGCCTTGGTTGCGCTGCGCGAAGGTCACGGACGAGCCACGCGCACCCGAGTCCAGCACTGGCACATTGGTATAGAGCTTGGTCACAAATTCTTGAGCCTTGGCGTCGCCACCATACTTGCGTTTGGCAAATTCCCAAGCAGCAAGGTAATTCCATCGCGCACCACCCGATGTTTTGGGGTTGGGTGTGATCACACTGATACCTGGCTTAACCAAGTCATCCCAGTCTTTGATGCCTTTGGGGTTGCCTTGGCGGACCACCAACACGATGGTGGAGGTGTAGGGAGATGAGTTGTGAGGCAAGCGTTTTTGCCAGTTGGGGGGAATCAAAAACGCTTGCTTGTTCAAAGCGTCCACGTCGCCTGCCAATGCCAAGGTGACCACATCAGCGTCTAAGCCATCAATCACCGAACGGGCTTGTTTGCCAGAACCGCCGTGTGACTGCTTGATGGTGACGTCTTGGCCGCTGGTGGCTTTCCAGTGTTTGGCAAAGGCGGCGTTGAACTCCACATACAACTCGCGGGTCGGGTCGTAGGACACGTTGAGCAATGCGACTGGGGCTTGGGCAAAACTGCTGTGCAATGCACCTACCAGCACAGTGGCCGACACGGCTTGTAAGACCATGCGACGAATCATGATTTTCATTTTTAAGCAGACTGCGCCACAAACACTTGCGACTTGCGTGGTGTCAATACCAAAAGTTCACCCTCCACATAGTTTTGGTCTCTGAACTCATTCGCAGGAATTTCAGCCTCGATCACCTCGGTTGTGGCGTTGTCGTCATGTTGTACCAACTCCAAACGAGCGACTGAACCCACCACCAAAGCTCGCTCTAAGCGGCCTACGATGCCGGTGTCGCCTGGGGAATAGCGGCGCACATCCAAATCGTGCGGACGAATGTAGGTATGGGTCTCACCCTCGGGGGTGCGGCCTTTGAACAAATTCACATCGCCCAAGAAACCATAGACAAAGGGATTGGCAGGGTTGTCCCAAACCTGCTGGGGTGAACCCACTTGCTCGACCTTGCCGTTGTTCATCAGCACCACCCTGTCAGCCACTTCCAAAGCTTCTTCTTGGTCGTGGGTGACGAAAATGCTGGTGACATCTAAATCGTCGTGCAGGCGGCGCAACCAGCGGCGCAGGTCTTTGCGAACCTTGGCATCTAAAGCGCCAAAGGGTTCGTCCAACAACAACACACGCGGTTCGACTGCCAAGGCACGGGCCAAGGCAATGCGTTGGCGCTGACCACCGGACAACTGCGAGGGGTAGCGGTCGCCCAGCCAATCGAGTTGGACCAAGTTCAACAAGTCGTGCACTTTCTTTTGAATGGCAGCTTCAGTAGGTCGGGTCCGCTTGGGTCGCACGCGTAAACCGAAGGCGACGTTTTCAAACACAGTCATGTGGCGAAACAAGGCGTAGTGCTGGAACACAAAGCCTACTTGACGCTCTCGCACATGGATATGGGTGGTGTCTTCACCACTGAAAGCAATCGTGCCTTGGCCTGCGGTTTCCAAGCCTGCAATGATGCGCAGCAACGTGGTTTTGCCGCAGCCTGAAGGACCGAGCAAGGCGACCAATTCGCCAGAGGCGATGTCCAGGTTGACGTTGCGCAAGGCGTGGAAATCGCCAAATTGCTTGCTGATGTTTCTGATTTCAATGCTCATACTTTTCTTTCACTTTTGCTACGCTTCGCTCGCAATGACGCATATTCATACCACCGGTCTCTCAGGCGAAAGCGCCGCCAACTCGGCCATCAGGCGTTGCTGCTTCCACTCCACCACCGACTTGATGACCAAGGTCACCAAGGCCAACAAAGCCAACAACGACGCCAC
>Ga0214919_10009020_pt1 | contig 12943 bp, 11 predicted proteins | sample LL1503_MetaG_FD_177994 | JGI IMG/M metagenome (GOLD analysis project Ga0214919, IMG submission 177994) | Freshwater microbial communities from Lake Lanier, Atlanta, Georgia, United States - LL-1503 | ecosystem: Environmental > Aquatic > Freshwater > Lake | place: USA: Georgia | collected...
CGAACTCGCCCAAGCCGTGGGTCAGGCTGTCGGCTATCGCGGATATATCACTTTCGACACCAGTAAGCCCGACGGCGCACCACGCAAATGGATGGACAGCAGCCGCCTAAACGCTTTGGGTTGGCGGGCCCAGATGGATCTGGCTACGGGTTTGCGTGCCGCGTATGTGGACTTTATGCAATCCCACCCGGTGTAAATCACCTAAGCTATCCCCATGCGCAACTACAGCCCCAGCAAACGCATTTTGGTCACCGGCGGCGCCGGCTTTTTGGGCTCGCACCTTATTGATAGGTTGTTGGCGCGTGGTGACGAGGTGATTTGTGTGGACAACCTGTTCACCGGGACCAAGCAGAACATCGAACATGTGCTGGACCACAAGCGCTTTGAGTTCATCCGCCATGACGTGACGTTTCCCCTGTACCTGGAGGTGGACCAGATTTACAACCTGGCCTGCCCGGCCTCGCCCATCCATTACCAGCACGACCCGGTGCAGACCACCAAAACTAGTGTGCATGGGGCCATTAATATGCTTGGCCTTGCCAAGCGCGTACGCGCACGGATTTTCCAGGCCAGTACCTCTGAGGTCTATGGCGACCCGGCGGTGCATCCGCAGACCGAAGATTACTGGGGTAACGTCAACCCCATCGGCATCCGCAGTTGCTACGACGAAGGTAAGCGCTGCGCGGAAACCCTGTTTTTTGATTACTTCCGCCAACACCAAGTCGATATTCGCGTTGCACGTATTTTCAACACCTACGGCCCGCGCATGCACCCCAACGATGGCCGCGTGGTGAGCAACTTCATCGTGCAGGCGCTCAAAGGCGAAGACATCACCTTGTATGGCGACGGATTGCAGACGCGCAGCTTTTGCTATGTGGATGATCTGATTGATGGGTTTATCAGGTTCATGGACGTGCCTTGGGACGTTGACGGTGCGAACCAGGGTTGCCCGGGGCCGATCAATCTGGGTAACCCGCATGAGTTCACCATCCGGCAGCTGGCGGAGTTGGTTATCAAACTGACGGGAGCTTCATCCAAACTGGTGTTCCAGCCGCTGCCGTCGGATGATCCGATGCAGAGGAAGCCGGATATCGGGCGGGCGCGGGAGGCTTTGGGGTGGGAGCCGGGGGTACAGTTGGAGGCGGGGTTGGGGAAGACGATTGGGTATTTTGAGAAGCTTCTTGGCGGGCCGGCATGAATATCTTGCTCACAGGCGGGGCGGGGTATGTAGGCAGCCACACGGCTGTTGAGCTGATGCAGGCGGGCCATACTGTTTGTGTACTGGACAACCTCTGCAACAGCGACAAAAGCGTGCTTGAGCGGGTTGCGGCGATTACGGGGAAGCTACCGATTTTTGTGCAAGCGGATGTCCGCGATACACGGGCGGTTGCTGACGCATTGCATCGCAACCAGTCGCAAGCCGTGATCCATTTTGCGGGACTCAAAGCGGTTGGTGAGTCCGTGAGCGAGCCACTCAATTACTACGCCAACAACGTACAAGGCACCTTGAGTTTGCTCACGGCCATGCAGGAGGCCAGTGTCCATACCTTGGTGTTCAGTAGCAGCGCCACTGTGTATGGCGACCCCCAGTACTTGCCTTTGGATGAGCAGCATCCGACCAGTGCCACCAGTCCCTATGGCCGCACCAAATTACACATTGAAGAAATTTTGTGCGATTTGGCACTTGCGACGCCCGCTTGGCGCATCGCCTGCCTGCGCTATTTCAACCCGGCAGGTGCCCACGACAGCGGGCTGATCGGCGAAAGCCCCCGCGGCATGCCTAACAATCTAATGCCATACATCAACCAAGTGGCATGTGGTCAGACCCCGCGTTTAAATGTTTATGGCGCTGATTACGGCACGCCAGACGGGACCGGGATTAGGGATTACATCCACGTAATGGACCTTGCTGCCGGTCATCTGGCCGCATTGGAGTTTTTGCAGCATCAAGCCGGTAATCATGTGTTTAACCTAGGCACTGGTCGGGGGTATAGCGTGTTCGAGGTGATCAGCGCGTTTGAGGCCGCAAGCGATCGAACCGTCCCATATCAAGTGGCGTCACGCAGGACGGGGGACGTGGCCTGCAGTTATGCAAACCCTGCTAAGGCACAGGCATTGTTGGGCTGGAAGGCAACGCGCAGCTTGGATGACATGTGTGCCAGCGCATGGCGCTATCAATCGAGAATTTCGAAATCAACACTCAGACATCAAAGTTTTACGCATGGCATCTCAAAATAGTGCCCTTGTGATGCCCTCTATTGCGAGCCTTATTGCCAGGCTCTGGGGCCATCTCTCGACGCGTCGCCGACTCCAGTTGGGCGCCTTGCTTGCGCTCATGGTCTTCGTGTCTTTTGCAGAAGCCATCAGCATTGGCACTGTGATCCCATTTTTGGGTATTTTGACGTCCCCAGATTGGCTTTTTAACCATCCGATCGCTCATCCATTCATTACTCTGCTGGGCTTTACTGAGCCCAAGGAATTATTGAAGCCGCTTACTATTCTTTTTGCATGCGCCGCCGTCGTTTCGGGGGGGCTGAGACTCTTGCTGCATTGGGCTCAAACACGGCTTGGCTATGCTATTGGAGCAGACTTCAGTATCAGTATTTACCGGCGAACGCTATATCAACCTTATTCGGTGCACTTATCTCGGAATAGTAGTGAGGTTATTACGGGCGTGACCTCTAAGGCCGATGGCGTTGTGTACCAGACACTGATGCCACTTTTCATTATTTTCAGTTCAGCGATGATGTTGTTGACCACTTTAGTAGCGCTACTTGCTGCGCAGCCCCTTGTCGCAGCTATATCCATCGCAAGCTTCGGTAGTATTTACGCCTTAGCAATTTCTATAACTCGAAGCCGGCTGAGTCGGGATAGTAAATTAATAAATCGGGAACAAACCTTGATCGTCAAAGCGTTGCAGGAAGCTTTGGGCGGTATTCGGGATGTGCTAATCGATGGTACCCAGCAGATCTATTGCCGTATTTACGAAAGAGCCGATCGGCGATTGCGGACTGCACAGGCCAATGTTGGCATCGTGGCGGTAAGTCCTCGATTTATTGTTGAAGCTGTTGGCATTGCATTGATTGCGGCAATGGCCTATGCACTGGCCAGCCGTCCGCAGGGACTAGGTTCAACTATTCCGATGATGGGCATGCTCGCATTGGGTGCGCAGCGCATGCTGCCGGTACTGCAGCAGGCCTATTCAAACTGGACCGTCATGCGCAGCGGACAAGCCGCATTGATTGAAGTTTTGGAGCTGATGGGCCAACTATTGCCGCCCCATGCCGAGCAGCCGTCACCACCACCAATGCCCTTTCAGCGGGATATTGTCTTGGACAAGCTTGGCTTTTACTATTCACAGACTCAACCCTGGGTATTGCAGGGCTTAGACCTCAAGATTTCAAAGGGTGCCCGCGTCGGTTTTATCGGGACCACAGGCAGTGGCAAGAGTACCTTGCTTGATATCGTGATGGGCTTGCTGTCTCCGAGCGAAGGAAGTCTTCAAGTCGACGGCCTGCCCATAACTTCTGCTAACGCCAGGGCATGGCAGGCGCACATTGCGCATGTGCCCCAAAGTATCTACCTCGCTGATACTACCGTCGCGGAAAACATTGCTTTTGGTGTGCCGAGTTCTCAAATTGACTACGTGCGCATTCAACGGGCGGCTCGGCGCGCCCAAATTGCTGACACCGTGGAGTCTTGGGAAAGAGGGTATGAAACTTTGGTCGGCGAACGCGGGGTAAGGCTCTCGGGCGGTCAGCGGCAGCGGATTGGTATTGCACGGGCGCTATATAAGGAGGTGGATGTCATCGTTTTTGATGAGGCCACCAGTGCGCTAGATAATGAAACTGAGCGTGCGGTCATGGCTACCATAAATAGTTTACGAGGGAACTTAACCATATTGATGGTCGCGCACCGTCTCTCCACTTTGCAAGACTGTATACAGGTGGTTGAACTGCAAGATGGCCAAATCAAGCGGATTGGTACATACGAAGAAATCGTCGGAACTACCGCACAAACGTAAGGCTCGTTTATATGAAAGCTGTCATTCTTGCTGGTGGTTTGGGTACCCGAATATCTGAGGAAACGCATCTCAAGCCCAAACCTATGATTGAGATTGGCGGCAAGCCGATCCTTTGGCACATCATGAAGATTTATTCGCACTATGGCGTGAATGACTTTGTGATCTGCTGTGGCTACAAAGGGTATGTGATTAAAGAGTATTTCGCGAATTATTTTTTGCATATGTCGGATATCACATTTGATATGCGCACCAACAGCATGCAGGTTTTGCAGCAAAACGCGGAGCCATGGCGTGTAACCTTAATCGATACAGGCGAAGCGACTATGACCGGTGGCCGTCTACTTCGAGCTGCCCCTTATGTCAAAGACGAAGATGCCTTTTGTTTTACCTACGGCGACGGGGTAAGCGACGTCAATATTTCTCAGTTGGCTTCTTTCCATAAGGCTCAGAGGGCAAAAGCCACCCTGACGGCTACATTTTTACCCGGCCGCTTTGGTGCGTTGGACATGCGGGGCGATAAGGTGCGCACTTTCGAGGAAAAACCCAAGGGCGACGGCGGCATGATCAACGGTGGCTTCTTCGTGCTGTCGCCTGCTGTGCTCGATCTGCTGGATGGAGATGATTGCGTTTGGGAGCGGGGGCCGCTTGAAACTTTGGCTAAAAGTGGGGAGCTTGCCGCTTACCAGCATCACGGTTTTTGGCAAGCCATGGACACGTTGCGCGACAAAACGCAGCTGGAAGAGTTGTGGCAATCAGGCCAAGCCCCCTGGAAGGTTTGGGCGTGAATCCGAGCTTCTGGCGGAGCAAACGCGTTTTCTTGACGGGCCATACCGGCTTTAAGGGCGGCTGGCTTAGCCTGTGGTTGCAACAGCTGGGTGCAGTCGTGACCGGCTACGCCTTGCAACCAGCTACAACGCCAAATTTGTTTGAGAAGGCCCATGTAGGCGCGGGCATGACGTCCATCATTGGCGACATTCGTGATGGTGCAAGGCTGCAAGCGGCTGTAGGCGATGCCTCGCCCGACATTGTCTTTCATATGGCCGCGCAGCCACTCGTGCGCCGCTCCTATGTTGATCCGGTTGAGACGTACTCCACCAACGTCATGGGTACAGTTCATTTGCTCGAGGCTGTACGCCAGTGCACCAGCGTGCGCGCCGTCGTAAATGTCACCACGGACAAGTGCTACGAAAATCGCGAGTGGCTCTGGCCTTACCGCGAAAACGAAGCCATGGGAGGCTATGACCCTTACAGCAGTAGCAAAGGGTGCGCCGAGTTGGTGACAGCCGCATACCGCAATTCGTATTTCAATGCCAACGACTACGCTCACCACCGCTTAGGCCTCGCGACTGCGCGCGCGGGCAACGTCATCGGCGGTGGTGACTGGTCGGACGACCGCTTGATACCTGACGTTTTGCGGGCCTTTTCACGGGGTGAGCCGGTCATGATTCGCAACCCCCATGCTGTGCGCCCCTGGCAGCATGTTCTGGAGCCATTGCGTGGTTACCTCACGCTGGCAGAGCGGCTCTTCACCGATGGTGCATCTTACGCGGAGGCATTTAATTTTGGCCCACGTGAGGATGATGCGCGGACGGTTCAGTCAATCGTGAGTCAGCTAGCGGTCAGATGGGGCGATATTGCGGTATGGATATTGGACGGAGGCAACCATCCACACGAGGCGTCCCTACTTCGGCTGGATGTGTCTAAGGCGGCGCATCGATTGGCGTGGCGGCCAATACTTGCCCTAGACTCCGGCCTTGAATTGACCGTGGATTGGGCCCTAGCCGAACGCGACGGCCAAGACATGCATGCCTTCACACTAGCCCAAATAAATGACTATCAGATCCTCGGTGCCGTAGCCTCAAAGTAAACACTTCACTTATGGAAAATTCAAAAGCGCAAGTGCTGCGTGCCAAGATTGAAGAATTGGTTGGCGAATATGCCGCCGTTGCGCTGGCGCCGCAGCCCTTTTTGCCCGGTATCTCTGTCGTGCCGCCGTCTGGCAAGCTATTGGGCGCTGCCGAGCTAAAAAATATGGTCCATGCCTCTTTGGACGGATGGCTAACAACAGGGCGCTTTAATGCAGAGTTCGAAAAGAAGCTTGCAGCTTTCATCGGCGTTAAGCATCTAATCACCGTCAATTCCGGCTCTTCCGCCAACTTGGTGGCGTTCAGTGCGCTTACCTCGCCCAAACTCGGCGACCGCGCCATCCGCCGCGGTGACGAGGTGATCGGTGTCGCAGCAGGTTTCCCAACCACTGTGAATCCTATCATTCAGTTCGGCGCCGTGCCGGTCTTTGTGGACGTCGACCCAGTCACGCACAACATCGACGCCACCAAAATCGAGGCGGCCATCGGGCCCAAGACTAGGGCCATCATGTTGGCCCACAGCCTGGGTAACCCTTTTAATCTGGATGTGGTGACTGCTTTATGCAAGCAGTACGGTCTGTGGTTGGTCGAGGATTGTTGCGATGCCCTGGGCTCTACCTACCGGGGCCAGATGGTGGGCACCTTTGGTGACATTGCCACCCTTAGCTTTTATCCTGCCCACCACATCACCATGGGTGAGGGCGGCGCAGTTTTCACCAATAGTGAGGAGCTCAAAATAATTGCTGAGAGCTTCCGCGACTGGGGCCGCGACTGCTATTGCCCACCAGGCAAAGACAACACGTGCGGCAAACGTTTTTGTTGGAGGATGGGTGATTTGCCTGAAGGATACGATCACAAGTACACCTATAGCCATCTGGGCTACAACTTAAAAATCACCGATATGCAAGCTGCGTGCGGACTGGCGCAGTTGAATAAGGCTACGCAATTCATTCAGGCGCGTAAGGATAACTTTGTCTTCTTGAAAGAGCGTCTTAAGGGCTGCGAAGAATATGTTCACCTACCCCAGGCAACGGAGCATTCCGACCCCTCATGGTTTGGTTTCCCCATTACGTTGAAGGAAAACTGCCCTGTTTCGCGCCTAGACATGTTGACTTACCTCGATCAAAACAAGGTTGGTACGCGGCTCTTGTTTGCTGGTAATCTGGTGCGCCAGCCCTATATGCAAGGTGCACATTACCGGGTGAGCGGGGACCTCGCCAACACAGATAATGTGATGAGCAACACGTTTTGGATCGGAATACAACCTTCCCTAAGCAGAGAAATGCTGAGTTTTTCCGCGAATAAGATTGGTGCCTTTCTCGGCGTGACTTTTGATTGAATGAATCGGATTAGAAATGAGCGCAATTAGTCAACGCGACAAAGATCTTTTTGAGAACTTCTTCGTTCTTGAGCTTGCAAACAACCATTGGGGAAAACTAGAGCGAGGTCTAAAGATCATCCGTCAACATGGAACGGTTGTGCGCTACAACAACGTTAAGGCTGCAATTAAGCTGCAGTTCCGTGATGTTGATGACTTTATTCACCCTGACTTCAAGGGTAATAAAGAGTTGCGCTATGTCAAAAAAACTGAGGACACCAAACTGAGTCGCTCGGATTTTGCGCGTATGGTCGAGGAGATAAGGAACCTGAGTTGCGTTCCCATGGCCACACCCTTTGATGAACCGTCGGTTGATCTGTGTGTTGAGTTCGACATGCCCATCATTAAGATTGCCAGCTCGGACATGAATGATTGGGTGCTGATCGAAAAAATTGCCAGCACCCGCCGCCCCACTATAGTGTCCACCGGCGGCGCGTCGGAAAAAGATTTGGATGACCTAGTCCGCTTCTTTGAAAAGCGCGCAATTCCTCTTGCTATCAACCATTGCGTTTCGCTTTATCCAAGCGAAGACGGTGAGTTGTGCTTGGACCAAATTGACTATCTGCGTAGGCGCTATCCTAATCACGTGATCGGGTTGTCAACCCACGAATATCACGACTGGCATTCTTCCATGTTGATCTCCTACGGTAAGGGTGCAAGGACCTGGGAAAGACACATCGATATAAATTACGAAGGCGTGGCTGTTGCGAACTACTGTTCGCTGCCCGATCAATGTGATGCTTGGTTCAAGGCATTTCATAAGGCCAAGGAAATGTGTGGTGGTGTCGGTGAAAGTCGCCGAATAATTTCGCGAAAAGAGACTGAATACCTTGACGCGTTGGTGCGCGGAGCTTATGCCCGTCATGACCTTGAATCGGGTTACGTGCTCAGCAAAGAGGGTTTTGAGAAAGACTTCTATCTGGCTATTCCATTGCATAAAGGGCAACTTTCGTGCCGAGAGGTGATGGACGGTGAAAAGCTGCTCAAGCCCGTCAAGGCGCATGAGCAGTTGACGATCGATCATATAGACGGCCCATACGGTGAGAACGTAGCCCTGAAGAATCTGATTCTTAATCGCGGAATCTGACGTGAAGCGCATATCCGATCAAATCGCCGACTGGCTCGTAGATCAAGGGGTTGAGCAGGTTTTTTCCGTCACCGGCGGAGGCGCCATGTTTCTTAATCAGGCCCTGGGTGGTCACGAGAAACTCCGTACAACGTTTATGCATCATGAACAGGCTTGTGCAATGGCTGCTGAGGGGTATGCGCGCATCGCCGGAAAGCCCGCTGTCGTGATGCTGACCACTGGCCCTGGGTCGGTAAACGCCCTCAATGGTGTGTATGGGGCTTTCACAGACTCCATTCCAATGATCGTGATTTCCGGTCAGATTAAAAGGGAGACTTGTGTTTCATTTGTTGAGGCCCCAGGCCTTCGTCAGCTCGGTGATCAAGAGGGGCCGACCATTGCAATGGCCACCCCCATTTGCAAGTACGCGCAACTTGTACGCACTGAAAAGGACCTGGAGATCATGCTGCCTAAAGCCTTTTTCGAGGCGACAAGTGGCCGCCCTGGACCTGTTTGGCTGGACATTCCGTTAGACATTCAACAGTCCACCCTTGCAATTCAAATACTGCCGGTTGGTGTGGAACCTGCGGATTCAAGATTATTGGAACCGCTCAGAGCATCGTGTCGTTACATTTTGACCAAGCTTCAGCAGTCTCATCGGCCCCTCGTACTAGGTGGAACTGGAGTGCGTCTGTCGCGAACCGAACTGCGGCTTTTAGACCTAATTGAGAGACTTGGTATTCCGTTGGCTACGGCCTGGACCCACGACCTTATTGCCAGCGACCACCCCCTCTTTGCAGGGCGACCTGGAACTATTGGCACCCGAGCGGGTAATTTCTGTATGCAGGCTGCAGACTTTGTTCTGGTGCTTGGATCACGTCTTAACATCCGACAGACTAGCTACAACTGGGATTCGTTTGCAAAAAACGCCTGGGTTGCGCAAGTTGACATCGACCCCCATGAGTTGCGTAAACCAACGATGCAGCCCGACTTCGGGGTTGAAGCAGATCTGAAAACGTTTTTCGACACGATGGAAAAAGAGCTGCTGAGCGTCACGTTGCCGTGCTATGCAAAATGGGTCAACTGGTGCCAGACTATTGGATCCACATACACTGCTGTCGCCGAGCATCAACAGAAGGTTGGTGGCCCGCTAAATCCCTACTTGATAGTTGACCGAATCTTTAAACAGTTGCGACCTGATGACATCGTCGTCTGTGGCAACGCCTCAGCGTGCATTTTGCCTTTTCAGTTGGCCACGCTAAAAAAAGGGCAGAGGATGTTCAGCAACTCCGGTGCTGCCTCTATGGGATATGACCTGCCTGCTGCAGTTGGCGCTGCAACTGCAGCTCGCATAGAGGGCAACCGTCGAGTTATTTGCTTCGCTGGCGATGGCAGTTTGCAGATGAATATCCAAGAGCTACAAACACTGAAGACTACTGGCCTCAACCTGATCTTACTTATCCTTAACAACGCTGGTTACCTTTCCATATGGCAAACCCACGAAAACTTTTTTGGACGGGTAATCGGTGCTACTCCAGCTTCAGGAGTTGAATTCCCTGACTTTACGGCGGTCGCGAGAGCCTATGGCTTAAGGGCCGAGACTATATCTACCTGGGCGGACTTAGCCACGCTAGACCAGTTGATGCTTTTGGACGGGCCATTGGTAATTGAGATGCATGTTGACCCGAGACAAGAGTTTGCTCCGCGCATCAAATCTCGAGTTGGCTATGATGGAAAGTTTATTACGCCTGAGCTTGACGATATGCATCCTTTTTTGGATCAGATTGTGTTGAGTCGAATTCGGGAACAGGCTAGAACCATTCAGGCCGAGAGCCCATAAAGGCTGGCTTCTCCGGATGTGGGTGTGCGACTCCAAGGCCGAGGATAAACCGAAATACGTCCGCCTTGACAGGCTGTCTAAGCTCGTTTCCTAAAACGCTGAGATCTAATCGCACTCACAGCTTACTCTCACCGCCTTCACTCGCCAGTGGCGCGAGGGATAGCAAGGTGCTCAAGGCGTTTGTGCCGCCCCGCTTTGAGCTGGACGAGGAGCTCGAGCTTATCTGGAACTAGAAAGGCATGGTGGTGGGCATTTATTACGAGCAGTAAGGAGCTCGACTCAAGCGTTACGCCCGCCGAGTCATGGTAGATCTTGTGAACCTGCTTGAACGGGAGAAGGCTTCGGGCAAGCCCGGTCGGATTGGGCAACCACTGCTGCCAACTTACCAGGGCATCCTTGATGCTCTGGGGTATCTGCCGTTTCGCCATGCTGGCGGTGCTTTGCTGTTACAATTGCTGTCCGCTCGGTGCGAGCACACCAGCCTGGGAATCACCACGGACCTGAGCCTTCCGGCGTGGTCCAGCTTGGTTGTTGATGTAAAGATGACAACGGCGCTATGAGACCGCCTCGTGCACCACTGCTACTTTGTGGAGAAGGTAGTGAGCCTCACCGGTTTCTGCCTGCCACGAAATGGATCAAGGCGCGTGAGCAAACACGTAAGATAAATGTAGGTGCCTTTCAGGCGGAACCGCTTCGATAAATAAGCAGGCTTGAGCTATCGCGTTACGTGCTACGCCCTTTGATTCATCGTCCTACCTTCACCCAAGAAGCTAATTTTAATTACCTTAATATTAAATACTGTAAGAGTAATTAAGATTATCATCTTCCCAAAATATATCCTAGTCTTGCATCGGTAGGATCGGGCAATATTTGAATGGCCTAAACATGCAGCACACAATTAGCAAATTTTTGGACCTCGCCGAACAGGCCGCAAGGCACCCATACCGGCGTGTCGATTCAACTTCTTCGGTCTGGATTTTTGGTGCAGGCAATTTTGGGTGTAGCGTATCTGATGCATTAATTGATTCAAGAATCGAAGTTGCGGGCTTTGTTGAAACAAATCCAAAATTGAAATCTGTCCAGCACTTGCCCGTCATTGATTGGGAAGCGCTTGCTAGCAAATACCCCTCAGCGCAGATTGCGCTGGGCATTTTCAATCGAAACGCGCCTTACGATGAACTTTTGACGGTTCCAAAACGATTTGGCTTTGACGCACCACTATTGCCATGGGAAATTTATGATCAATTCAGCAACGCACTAGGGTGGCGGTACTGGCTGAGCAGGCGTGCGGACTTGATTAGTCAATTGCACCGAATAGCAGCTGTGGCAGACCGACTCGGAGATAACTTGAGCCGAGAACTACTCCTGCGAATATGCGCATTTCGGTTAGGTCTGGATACCAATTTTGCAAGCTATAAATCGCCTGAAAATCAGTATTTTAACGCTCTTAGCATAGGGGCGCTACGTAACACTCTTATTACGTATGTGGATTGTGGTGCCTACAATGGAGACACCTACCATGACTTAATTCATCAGCAAGGCATACGGTGTGAAAGGGCGTTTTTGTTCGAACCTGATCCCGCTAATTTCTCGGCGCTAGTTCGTGTTTGTGGTGCAGCCAACCCGGAAGTAATTTGTTTGCCACTAGGGGTAGCTGAAAGCCACCGTATCTTGAGCTTCAGCTCAGGCCAAGGTGAGGGCAGTGCAGTTGCGGTAGGCGGCGACGTCCACATCGCGGTCGCATCTTTGGATGAGATGTTTCCTTCCGCCCGAATTGACCTAATCAAGCTTGACGTTGAGGGCGGCGAAGCCCAAGCTCTTTTAGGTGCGAAAAGTCTTATTCAACGTACTCGCCCAGTATTGAGCATGTCGCTGTACCACAAGCCGCAAGATCTTTGGGAGCTACCCGAGCTACTGTTTGATGTATGCGAAAATTACGGTCTTTTCATCCGACAGCACTATTACAACTCTTTTGATTGCGTCTTGTACGCGGTGCCTAAGCCGCAATAAACACCAATAGGATTTTAAGCTAGTGGTATTGCTGCTTACTGGAGGAACCGGCTTTTTCGGAAAGGCGCTTTTGCGCCGATGGGTCAGTACGGAGGAGAGGGGTGCGCGCCCAGTTTTGGTTGTATTGCTCAGTCGTGATCCGGATTCATTTCTGGCGCGGTATTCAGAATTTAGAAACCTTGATTGGCTTCGTTTCCATCAAGGGGATGTGCTTAAACCAGATTCACTGCCGAAGGGACTAGGTTGCACCCACGTGCTGCACGCCGCAACAGACTCTACATTTGGTCCGCAGCTCCGCCCCCTACAACGCTACAACCAGATCGTTGACGGCACCCGTAACCTGCTTGACTACTCAGTCGCAAACGGAGTGCAGCGGTTCTTGCTGACCAGCTCGGGTGGTGTTTATGGCCCGCAACCGCAGACGATGGACCAGATCGCTGAGAGTCACTACGGTATGCCCGACCCTTTAAACCCAGCAAATGTCTACAGTGTTGCCAAGCGCTGCGCCGAGCATCTATGCGCGCTGTATCAGGACCGTTATGGCCTCGAAACTGTAGTCGCCCGATGTTTTGCCTTTGTGGGGCGGGATCTGCCGCTGGACGTGCACTTCGCCATCGGCAACTTCATCCGGGATGCGTTGCAAAAGGCGGAAATTATGGTGAGTGGCGACGGCACGTCAGTACGTTCTTATATGGACCAGCGGGATTTGGCAGAATGGCTCTGTTCGCTGTTGACGAGTGGTGCAGCTGGTCAGGCGTAT
>Ga0214919_10009021_pt1 | contig 12942 bp, 9 predicted proteins | sample LL1503_MetaG_FD_177994 | JGI IMG/M metagenome (GOLD analysis project Ga0214919, IMG submission 177994) | Freshwater microbial communities from Lake Lanier, Atlanta, Georgia, United States - LL-1503 | ecosystem: Environmental > Aquatic > Freshwater > Lake | place: USA: Georgia | collected 2015-03-15
ATAAAACACAAACAGAACAGAGAACTGAAGCCTGGTATAAACAAATGTCAACTATTATTTCTGCAAGTGAACTCGGTAATTTATTTGCATCTGCTTATCAACGGAGTAAATTTGTAGTTGCAAAATCACAACCATATCAACCACGACAACAAGATACTGCAATTCCATCTTCACGTATGTCAGCATTTGATTGGGGTATTCGTTTTGAACCAGTTGTAAAACAGATTTATGAATATAAATATGGATGCACTGTGAAAGAGCTCGGTCGTTTAACACACCCTATAGACACGCGATGTGCTGCATCACCTGATGGATTGGTATATCATTGTCCTGAAGGAAAACGTCAAGGGCGTCTTATTGAAATAAAATGCCCTGTATCACGCCATATTGATGGGTCTGTACCGAAAGATTACTATCATCAAATGCAGATGCAACTACATGTAACAGGTCTTCAATTATGTGATTATGTAGAAGCATCATTTGAATCGGTATATAATGGAACTGTTAAAAAGAAAGAGGGTGCAAGTTTATATCATGGGTACATTGCATTAATACGTTATCAAAAACCTACAAATGGACAGGAATTCTATTATATTTATAGTCCAGTAAACAGTGATGCAAGTTGGTTGCCAATTGTAGATTTAGAAGAAGATTTAATTGAGATCATTCCATGGAATCTGTATAAATGGAATGAGCAGATAATTGAACGAAATGAAGATTGGTGGAGAACAACACATCCGCTTATTGAAGCATTCTGGCAAGATGTAGAGAAACACAAACGTGGAGAATTTACTGTATTGGAATCTAATCGTCCTGTTAAGAAAATGAAACCTGCAGAGAAATGCATGATTACATTTACACGTATGGATTATACTACTGTATAATTTAATAACAGTGAATAGCCTGCAGATTATTCCAATCATTATACTGTATACCATGGCATATACCTCCTAATAGTCCTCCTAATATAAAAGAATGCACTTTAAAGTATAATGCAATAAGTAAAAATAATAAAAAATACATCCAATGATGAATATGAATATTATTGATGTTAATCATTAATGCAACACATTCCCCTTCTTTTTTTGCACCAAATAGAATAAAAATAGAATATGTTAGTAAAAATCCAAATAGTAGTATGGTATAATCAATATACTTCATATTATATGCACTTATATACATAAAAAATAAAATGATACATATTGATAATCGTAGTAAATTTCGAATGATCATTATGTATTATACATAATATATATATTTATTATGTATAATAAATATATATACATATTATAATGTCAATGCAAAGATTTTACAGTCAAATCCCTAAAAGGTCGAGAATCATATATTCTATTAATCAAGATGGAGGATTTACAGATCTTACATTAGCAAATACAATTACTGCAAATCCTAAACTTATTATTAAGAATAATGGAACTATTTTAAATACTACAAATGCTACAACATTTTTAACAGCTACGGGAAATGCACGCACCTTTACAGCAAATACAATTTTTAAAGACCTAGGAAAGCAATTACATGTTCAAACTAATGGACGTACAGATTATATTTTTACATACGTATTAGAACTTATTGGTTCTAAAACAGAAGGTGTACCTGATAACTATAATATTAAATCTACAACACTGGGTAATTTTTGGTTATGTACATGGGCAGCAGATGATACTATTGGTCCATTTGGCGTATATGCAGTTCGTGCAGGTTAAAATAGTAAAAATGATTAAGTTTGTATTTTTAAGGTGAAATCTTATAAAAATTCAAAACAAGTTCCTGTAATGGTGCACTGCAACTATCAGGATATTTACGCTTATAATTATTAGTCAGCTGTTGAAAGTTGCCCGTTTTTTCAATGGTGCGTTGGAAATCGGTTGCATAACATGAACGACTATCTACGCATGAAATGGATTCTTTTAAGCGCGGTTGTTCCATAATATCATTTAATAAATGATAAGGCTGTGTATTATATAATTCTACAGGACTGGGTTGATTTGGGCGATAATCCATAATCATTTGTACAGGATCAGCCGTTTGTTTAAAACTATCACTATCAACCACTTTGACTATTTTTTTAGGCTGGGTCATATACAATGCAACAAATAATGCAGCTAATCCGACGAATAAGAGGGCAATATTCATTGCGTATCTATTTGTCATAACTGAATTTAAAAATTGATTGATATAAAATAGTATATAACGCGTATAAATTGTATTCCGGAAAGATGTCAATGATTAGTATGAAGGTTGTTAAACGCAATGGAGAATTGGAGGATGTATCTTTCGATAAAGTTCTGCGTAGAATTCAAACTGCCGCGGAGAACTTGGAAGTAAATTCAACTCTTATTGCGCAACGCACCCTTCTTCGCATTTATGATCGTGTCAAGACGTCGGAATTAGATGAACTTGCCGCACAGTTATCTATTTCCCTCATGACTACTAATTCTGATTATGGTCTTCTTGCTTCACGTATTGCAATTTCCAATCATCATCGTAATACTTCTGATAAATTTACAGATGTTATTTATGCTTTATCCAATCAAACTGTTAAGAAAACGGGAGAGAAAATGAGTATTATTTCGGAAGAGTTGCAGAATTTATGCGAGAAATATGGTGAACAAATTAATGCTAAAATAGATTATCAACGTGATTATCTATTTGATTATTTTGGATTCAAAACCTTGGAAAAACTACAATACCTGTTGCGCGATGCATCTGGACGCACTTTGGAGCGTCCCCAACATCTTATTATGCGTGTTTCTCTAGCTCTGTGGGGCTCTGTTAATTTAGAACAAGCGTTTGAAACCTATGAGTTACTGAGTCAGAAATTCTTTATTCATGCCACGCCGACTAACTTTAATGCTGGAACTCCTAGGCAACAATGCTCTTCTTGTTTTCTCCTTAGCATTAAGGGTGACAGTATAGCTGGGATTTATGATACTCTAAAGGACTGTGCACTTATCAGCAAGTATGCGGGTGGTATTGGTCTGCATATTCATGATATTCGTGCTAAAGGATCATTGATTAGGGGTACGAATGGAACTTCTAATGGAATTGTACCGATGTTGCGGAATTTTAATGATACTGCACGGTATGTTGACCAATGTTTCACTCCTGATACACTTGTTGTTACAGAGACAGGCGAGAAACAGATATCAGATATTCTACCAGGTGAAAAAGTTCTTACAAGTGACAATAAATTTACAACTGTTTTAAAACAAGTTCTTCATGAATATTCTGGACAGATGTATGAAATTACACTAGAGGATAATTCACAATCAGTTCGTGTTACTGAAGAACATCCTGTTTTATCTATTCAAAGTAATGGCGAACCCTTATCACTCTTACTTGATAAAGTAAAAGCTGGACTCAAACAAATTGATTATAATGAAGTAAAAGAATTAAATGTAGGAGATTATACTGCATTTCCAAATGGACAATTTAAAAAGATTGTATCCATTAACACGGTTCAATACTCAGGAATTGTTCATGATTTTGAAATTGATTCTCCACATGATTATACTGTTGCACATCTTGGAGTAGCTCATAATGGAGGTGGTAAACGCAACGGCTCCTTTGCCATTTATTTAGAGCCCTGGCACGCCGACATTGAAGACTTTCTCAAGCTTAAGTTGAACACAGGTTCAGAAGAAGAGCGTTGCAGAGATCTCTTCTATGCTCTATGGGTTCCTGATCTCTTTATGGAGCGCGTCGAGAAGAATGAACCCTGGACGCTTTTCTGTCCTTCAGAAGCACCTGGATTAGCCGATGTACATGGAGATGAATTCAATGCGTTATATACACGATATGAAGCAGAAGGGCGTGGACGTAAACAAGTGGATGCACAGAAACTCTGGTTTAAAGTCCTAGATTCTCAGATTGAAACGGGTACTCCCTATCTTTTGTATAAGGATGCGGCGAATAAGAAATCTAATCAGAAGAACTTGGGAACGATTAAGAGTTCAAACTTATGTGTAGCACCTGAAACACTTATCTTAACTGATAAAGGCCATCTTCAAATTTCAACACTTGAAGGACAACAAGTAAACGTATGGAATGGTAATAAATGGTCTGAAACAACTGTAATGAAAACAGGAACTAATCAGAAATTAATCACAGTTCAATTGAGCAATGGTGGATTTCTAACATGTACACCTTATCATAAATTTATTCTCAAATCAGATACATCTATTGCAAATGCAACGCGTATAGATGCAAAAGATCTTCAATCTGGAATGGAACTAATGAAATGGATTGTACCTAACCCGTATCAAAATTACAATCATGTGACGGTAGTATCAGTTGTAGACAATGGTTGTATAGATGATACGTATTGCTTTAATGAGCCTGATAATCATGCAGGAATGTTTAATGGTATTCTAACAGGCAATTGCAGTGAAATCATTCAGTACTCATCACCAGATGAAACCGCTGTATGTAATCTCGCATCCATTTCACTCCCCGCTTATGTGAGTACAGAAGGATACGATTATACCGCCTTGAAGAAAGTTGTCAAGATTGCTATTAAGAATCTCAATCGCGTCATCGATATCAACTTCTATCCCATTAAAGAAACGCATACTTCCAATATGCGTCATCGTCCAGTAGGTCTCGGTGTACAAGGATTAGCGGATGTATTTGCGCTTCTTAGGATTGCATGGGAATCTCCAGAGGCAGCTGATGTAAATCAGCGTATATTTGAACATATGTACTTTGCGGCAGTAGAATCATCATGTGAGGTTGCACAGACGGAGGGACCTTATGAAACATATGAGGGTTCTCCGATGTCTCAAGGACTCTTTCAATATGATTTATGGTCTATTACACCTTTAACGGATGCAGATGGTTCGCTGGATTGGGTAGGACTAAAAGCAAAAGTGAAGCAATGGGGTGTACGTAATTCACTATTGATCGCTCCGATGCCAACCGCATCTACTTCACAGATTCTAGGAAACTTTGAATGCATTGAACCTGCAACGAGCAATATTTATACTCGTCGTACATTGGCAGGCGAGTTCATTATTGTCAATAAATATTTGATGAAAGACCTTCAGTGGCTTAATTTATGGAATGAAATGATGAAGCAACAAATTATTTCACGAAATGGATCTATTCAGGGAATTGACCAAATTCCTGATGAAATTCAACAATTGTATAAAACTTCATGGGAGATTAAACAGAAAGTGCTAATTGATATGGCGGTTAAAAGAGGAGCATTTGTATGTCAATCGCAGAGTTTGAATTTATTTGTATCCGACCCAAATTATGCGAAGCTAACATCAATGCACTTCTATGCATGGAAACAAGGGCTTAAAACAGGAATTTACTATTTGAGAACGCGTGCACCTGTTATGGCACAGAAGTTCACAATTGATCCTGATTTACAGAAAGCTGCTATTAAATCAGAGCAACAGCGGAAATTACGAAAGAATTCAGATGAGGAGTGTACTATGTGTTCAGCATAAATGAAATAAATGAACTACTTAAAAACATTAAATAGTACAAGAATATAGGGATGTCTATGAAACAATATGAATTAGACAGTGCAATAAAAGAAATAGAGCAACACCTTAAAAGTACTGAACTTATTCCAAAGTTGTATCAATCTGTAGAAAGTATTTCTAGGATTCTATGTGCTATTATTAAAACAGGGGGAGAAAATTGGTTAAATGAACTTAATGATTTATCGTTAAATAGCATTGAACGTGCTAAATTAAATAATATTTTTCAACCATATATCCCTTTTATTTTATCATTTTTTAATGGAAAAATGAAGGGTGGGGCTAATGAAGTCAATGCAAAAGACGGATTAGAAGCAGAAGAATTAGAAGAAGTTAAAGATATAACAGATGAATCTGATGAATCTGTCAATTATGGTCCAGATGATTTAACTGAAAAAATAATGAATACATTTGGATTTATTGATTCTACTGTAAATCAAGTGGCATTATCTGATTTTGGAATTCTTAAAATGGAGAAAGACTCTGATTCTGAACCTGATATGCGTCTATTTCCAGATTTTATAACAAAGCCATTGTATGGAATTAATCCCGTAATATCTAAAGGATTAGAACAAGTAAAACTTCCATTTCGCATGATAGTTATTATTATATATTTATTGTTAGATATTGCACGAATGGCATCTGCTACTGCAGGACATGATATGAATCGTAATATCTTATCAGTTGTTGTTGCAGTATTAGATCTTTTAAGAGGTGATTGGAAAAAAGCAATTATGACTATAATGGGTTATTTTGGAACAACACCATTATTTATGGGGCAACTTGGAAAAGTATATTTAACACTTTTCCAAACACTTTCACCGAATATACAACATAATTTTATTTTTGGTACGATTGACAGTGTTAAATCTCTTATTATTGGTATTTTATTAGCAGTGTTTAAAATAGCAGCACCATATGAAATTCGTCGACCTATTATTGAAGTATTCGATACTATTGCAAAACATAAAGAAGATATTGATGGAACACTTGAAGCAGCCGATTTGAAACCTCTTCCTGAATATATGGCACCTACATTTAATGATTTTAATAATTTACAATCACTTATGGATGATCCTGCTTTTATATGTTCAAGCGAACATCAAGAATTAGTTAAAACAATAGATAATTCTGCAATTATTCATATTATTTTACAGTTATTACGTATTCCAGTAACAGAGCGATTTCGCGAGTATCATTGTGGAACAGAGACAAAATCATTTGTTGAAAGAATTGTTGAAAGGCAATCTAAACCTATTAAGATTCCTCAAAAGGGACCTACTGGAACGAATAAAGTGAAAAATGAAGTCAAAGGACCTACTGAAACGAATGAAGTTGAAAATGAAGTCGAAAACGAAGTCAAAGGAGCAACTGGAACTAATGAAGTCGAAAACGAAGTCAAAGGAGCAACTGGAACTAATGAAATTGAAAACGAAGTGAAAGTAGTTAATCCTGAAGCAGGTGTAACGGGAATGATGCAACCAATGATGCAACCAATGTATCCACCAATGTATCCACCAATGTATCCACAAATGTATCCTCCAATATATCCACCAGGTCCAATGCAACCAATGCAACCAATGCAACAAATGCAACAAATGCAACCACTGCAGCCACTGCAGCCACAAGCACAAGTAGAGCCATTAAAAGAGCAAAAAGGTGGTAATGCCCGTAAATTGCGCAGAGCTTATTCTACTTGAATACCAGCTAGCCCATGAATAAATTTCAAATATTCATCTGAAAATCCCCAAAAACATGATGGTTCTGAGCCAGGAACGATACGACCTGACTGATTCTTTCCATGTGTAAATGCAATAATAATTTGTTGAGGAGGGATTTCAACCACTTTAGATTCACGACCTTTAATCCATTCTTCTGCCTCTGAAATAGAAACATCTGCAAATTGTCGTTCTTCCCATGCAGATTTTTTAAATGTCAAAGTAGCTTCTGAAATACGTTGTGATAAAGGAAGATGAAATGGAGGAACGCTAATTGCACTTGTTCCATTCTTCAAATCATAAAGAGGAAGTGTAGAGCAACATACAATATCACCTCTACTTAACCATGCAATACGGCGACGAAAGGATGTTTCAGGATAATGATCATCATCGTCCATAAAAAGAATATTATCATGTGTTGCATGCTTAATACCATAGTTTCGTTTTTCTCCAATACTAAGATGTCCTTCAATTGGAATATACTTTATAACAATTTTAGGAACATGCACTTGAAAATTAATAATTTTATCAGTTGCCATATTCTCTTTTTTCTCATTATCCTCTACAATAATCCATTCGATTTTCTCTTGAGGATAGTCAGATATCAATAAATTATGAAATGCAATATCGATTAAATGTTTACGATTGTATGTAGGAGTAATAATTGAAATGGGAGGGCAATCTGCAATTTGTAGAATGGGTGTACCAAGTACTTTATCTTTATTAAATTCTAATAAGGGAAGGAATGCATCAGATACTTCTGAAAAAAGTGTTGCATTAGAAGTATTAGAAGCATTAGAAGCATTAGAAGCATTAGAAGCATTAGAAGCATTAGAAGCATTAGAAGCATTAGAAGTATTAGAAGCATCTGAAGAAAAAGCAGAAAAAGCAGAAAAAGCCTCATCTAATTGTGTACGAATGGATGAAAACTGCTCTGTTATAATCCATGCACTCTTTTTATTATTAAATACTTGTTTATAATGCTTCAAATTATTTGCAATTGTAAATGCACCAACTGCTTCTGCATGTAGTGCATAGTAATCTACTGTTTCTTCATGGCTACATACAATATGTCCACGATGAAATTTGCACAGATGTTTCAATGCATCACGTGTCAATTCTTTATGGATAACAAGTACATTATTTGTATTAATTTTTTTAAGATTCGCAACAAATTCTTCATCATGACTATAAATGGTTAGATGAGGATCACCATTATTCCATTTTGGAATTACATTTGCAATGTATTCATATTTTCTACTAGAATCTACAAAACATACAAAATCATTCTTTGGATCTTCACCTGGACCATCCATCCAAGAGCACCATTTATCTGCCATATTATATACTTCAAATACATGTGAATACTCGCTATAACATTCTTTAAAGTCATCAGGGTGAGCTAATAGTATATTTTTGTAAGCCCATGATACTGCACTATAAATAGGAATACGAATGTGAATTTGAATATCAGCTTTCTGATGAGGTTCACGAATATCGAGATGTAGAATATTGATTTTTTTACTCTGAAGTAAACGATCTACAACAGCAGCATCGTCTTTGTATTTTAATTTATCATACAAAATAATAGCGGATGCGGGTTTTAGCATTTCTAAGTAAATAGTTCTTTCTGTTTTAAATTCTAATGCAATATAAATGACCGCTGAGTCAGTTAGAGATATAGGATATATTTCATGGAAAGATCCATTTGCTTGGATGGAGACAATGAAAGGAAAATATTGGAATAATTTATTATTCCATGAGAAACATAATTATAATATACTTGCAAAACAAGTCTATAGAGAAACCCGACATATGGAAAAAGAAATAACAGATGTGTATCAATATATAGAATTACCGCCATTTACAATCGGTAATAGCTCTGTAAAATTATATTATACATATTCTGGTAAGTTTAGTTGGTCATGGTCATGGTCTACAAAAAAAATAGAAGTAGATGATTTAGATGTATTAGGAAATTATGTATGGTATGCAACAGAGGATGATAAATATACGTATAAAAATAAAATAACATGTATGGATGCTAAAGGTAAAATAGTTTGGACACGTAATGAAGTATCACAACAGATTGCAGTAATTGGTAATATATGTTATTATATTATTGTAACAGATTATTTTAATGCAATTGAAGTTCGCGCATGTAATGCACATACAGGAAAAAATGAACGTATTATATACAAAGAACCAAATAAAGAGAGAGACCTTATATTTTGGAAATGCTCAAATCGTACCCTATATTTACAATCAAGTGATCCAATAAATGCATCGCTATTTCGTATTAATGGACTAGATATAATACCATTATATAAATCAAGTATACTTCAGATTCCATTAGGAGAAAGGAATAATAATGATTGTGTTCTTACAAAACAGCGACTAAATAGTAAATGGATAGCACATGGAAAACCAGTGAGTGATTGGATTCTTCCAGATGAAGATATTCAATTTGTTGCACTATATTCAGGACATGTGCTAACTATTAATGAAGGTTCGCGTACAATTTGGTTCTGTGCACCGCGAAAGAAGCCGATAGTATTATACAAAATTAAAGTGGGAGATATTTCTCCATTATATTGGTCAAATTGGGAAAATACAATTATGGAGAGTTATATTGTTCTAAGTCCATTTTCTATTCCACAAGTTATTCATATTATTGAAAATACAATTATGGATAATAAATCATTTTATTTTGAGAATAAATTATTAATTGAAAAACCAATACAATTTAAACCATTAGAAGTTCATCGTTTTCATGTTTTATCTAAAGATGGAACCAGAATACCATATATTATTGTAAAACAGAAAAATATAAAACCAAAAGCACAACTTATCTATGTATATGGTGCATATGGCTCAACTACAACTATAGAATGGCCTTATAAAACATGGTATTCATTATTGCAAAGACGATGGGCAATTGTGTATGCAATGGTACGTGGAAGTGGTGATAATAATGCAGAATGGGCAAATGCAGCACGACGCGCTAATAGACATATAGCAATCGATGATTTTGAGGCAGTCATTCGAGATGCACAACACGTTAATCAATTGAATGCAAAACGTACTGTAATATATGGAAGATCGGCAGGTGGAATACCAATTGGTGCAATTGTATCTCGATATCCTGATGGACAGCTAATTGGTGCAGCATATACGGAAGTTCCTTATGTAGATTTATTGCGTACAACTACAAATCCATCCCTACCATTAACTATAGGAGAATATAAAGAATTTGGTAATCCGCGAGAGAGTATCTTGAATTTTAAGGAACTACTCAAAGTTTCACCTATAAATGCACTACCGGCAGATGGAGCTCCAGGAGTATTTGTATTAACACGTGTAGGATTACTTGACCGTCAAGTATATGCATACGAATCATTCAAGTGGATTCAACATCTCCGAGGAAATTATAATTCGACTGGTTTTAATCCAAAAGGAAAGTATGTTATTTTTGATGTAAAAGAAGCGCATAAATATGGAAAGGAAAGATATATTCCGACACATTCACAGGATCTTGCTATTTTAGATGCATGGGTAGACGGTACACTTCATATATAATTATCCGGCATTTCAAATCTATTCAAGTGTGTAAAAAATCTAAGGCTCTAATATAAAAGATGTTGGCATTTGAATCTGAACATGAACGTGAACAAGAGCGCGAGCGCGAGGAAGAGGAAGAGAAGCAGAATGGCGGCAAGCGTCGCCATGCCAGCCGTCGCAGCAAGCGTCACGGCAAGAAGCGCACTCACCGCAAGCGTGGTGGAGAGCATGAGAAGCAGCAAGGCGGCAAGCGCAAGACTCGTTGTGGCAAGCGTCATGGCAAGAAGCACGGCAAGAAGCACTCCCGACGCAATCGTCGCAACTAAATTATTTTAGTTGTTTAATCATTATAGTTTATATTATATTGTATTCATTATACTATATAATATATAATTAACAATAGATATGCTTATATTAAGTTTACTAATTGTATTATGCGCAGTGATTGCATTATCATATTATGAAAATAGGGAATATTTTGCTAACCCTACTATTGGTAATACAGTAAAGTGTACTGTAAATCCACCTGGAGGTAAATCAGCTGATACACTATATCAATTAGCTAAAAATAACAAATTGAATTTTTATACCGATCTAAATGCGGCTAAAGGATGGGATCCTTTAGGGGTTAATACTCCACAAATAATTGATGATTGTAAGGCATATACTTTAGGTACAGAAATGAAAGCACCTGGACCTGGTACTAAATATGGTATAACAGTCCAATGTGCTACAAATCCGCCTGGTGATAAACCAGTGGATACATACTTTCAATATTCTGCAAATCAAACATTGATGCCATATTTAAATAAAGAAACGGCAGACAGATTTGCTGGTTATGATACTATGGGTAAGCCAATCGATCCATTTATTATTAGCGATTGTTCTGGATTTTCAGTAGGAAATTTAATTAGTTCTAATACAGCTACACCTAGCACTGCAGTAGGAGCTCCATCAGGCCAACAAGGTTCATATGGAACATTAAATACGCCAGGTGCACAAATAGGTAATGGTAGTCAAATAACAAATACGCAACCCAGTAATTGGATTAATCAATTAGGACCTTTATTATCTGCATCTGGCTCAGCACAATCCGCGCAAGCATTATCTGCACCTGCACAGCCTATAAAGAATGATGTTAATCCACAAGTATCCATCAGTAGTACAGGATATAATGCAATGGAATTACAAAATCAGTCATCATTATTGAGCAATATTAAAAAGATTGTTCAGGATGAATTGCGTATAAGTCGTGTTCAACCTGAAAATCATCCGCTTGCATTAACTGGAACAAATGGTTCTTGCTCTAATTCAACGCAACAAGGTAATGAATACATGAATGGTAAGGAGGATATGTCAAAATATATTAAGAAAGATTCTATTCCATGCTGGGGATGTAATTTAGATTATTAAGCATTAGTAAAAAGATACTTTATGAAAGTAGGATGTATGCATTCATACTGATATTAGTATTACTTGGCATTGTTTATGCAGCAACAAATCCATCTTTAGAGGGATTTCGTAATGATAGTTCATTGCATATCCCAACTAAACCTTATGGAATGCCAGACACTTGCCCTAAAGGTACTTCTATTACTCCGGTTTCAAATTTGGATCGTTCATTTGATGCAACCAGAGTAATGCCTTATTCTATGCCTGGTGATTTACCTGTTGCTGGATATCAACAAATTGGTGCAATGAGTCCCTTACCATATCAGGATACAACTTTAATTAAAGCAAATCATCAACAACTCATTTCACTTCTTGAATTGGTTAAAGGATTCTTAGCATTTGAAGCACAGGAACTATCTGAAAAATCGGACCCTTCTATACAACTTCCTTTACAGACTGCACGTAGTGATCTTCTAGTTCTACAACGTGAAGTAGAAGTACAGAATCGTAATCCTGGAGTGCAATCCACTATTACATTAACTAATTTGAATGAAATGTCATCTAATTTGGCATATTTACAACAACAAGTTCGTTTAATTGGTGCAGCTGGTTCACTTCAAGGCCCTGTTAATCAATTTCATGAAGGGTTTCTGGATCCTACAACAACTGTAACAGTACCTATTCCAACTACAACTGGAACAACTGGAACAACTGGAACAACTGGAACAACTGGAACAACTGGAACAACTGGAACAACT
>Ga0214919_10009022_pt1 | contig 12939 bp, 11 predicted proteins | sample LL1503_MetaG_FD_177994 | JGI IMG/M metagenome (GOLD analysis project Ga0214919, IMG submission 177994) | Freshwater microbial communities from Lake Lanier, Atlanta, Georgia, United States - LL-1503 | ecosystem: Environmental > Aquatic > Freshwater > Lake | place: USA: Georgia | collected...
AAATAAAACGTATGGAGCAATTAATTTCTGATCTACTGTTAATCGCTGAGTTAAATGAAAATCCTGCCAAATCTGATGAACAAATATCAATCAGCCAAATGGTTTCAGATCAAATTATAGATTTAAAGTCACTGCAACCTAGCCGAGAACTTAAGGTTGATATCCAGCCAGAGATTTATATAAAGGCTGATCAAAACTTAGTTAATCAATTACTTAATAACATATTCGCTAATATTCGAAAACATACCCCTGAAGATTGCTTTGTAGATATCTTGCTCAAACAAAATGATAGTCATGTTCAACTAAGCATCCAAGATGCCGGTCCAGGGTTACCAGAAGAGTTTTATAAGAATGGTAGCCAGTACTTTGAAAGGTTTGATAAATCCAGGAATAGAGCAAGTGGGGGTGCTGGACTAGGAATGTCAATAATTAATCGGATTATCAAAAATATTGGAGCAGAAATAAGAATTAGCAAAGGTGAGTACGGAGGATTGTGCACTGAAATTGACTTCAAAAATTAAGGTCTGATTAGCACCTATTAACGCATAAATAGTGCATTTAATCTCTTCGTAGTAAAAAATAACCCAAGTGTGATCATCACCAAGAAGTAAAGAATATGTGGAATTAATCCAATTCCAATAATTCCTAGGGACAAATTTCTTACTAACTCAATTGCATGCCACAGCGGCAAGCATTTAATTATTATTTGAGCCCAATCTGGAAAAACTGTAAGTGGATAAAAAGAGCCTGAAAATAGAAATATTGGCAGTAATGAAATATTTATCAATCCCATCTGTTGATATGACTTAAAGTAGGAGGTGATTGCCATGCCGAGTGAGGCAAAACCAAAGGCAATTAAGACCGCCGCTGGCACCGCTAGTACTCCCCACCAGCTTGGAATTAATCCCATCGGAACAGCCACACTCATAAAACCAAGCGCGTAAACAAAGCCGCGTAATAATGCCGACATAATTTCACCCAATGCCACATCTAATGGCCCAAGTGAGGTGGCCAGCATTCCTTGATAAAGCTTTGATTCATTTAATTTAAAGTAAACATTCCAGGTTGAATCATAAATAGCACCATTCATCGCACTAGTTGCCAGCAATCCTGGTGCAATGAAGGTGGCGTATGAGATAACTGATCCATTAGGCAAAGTAATATCACCGATTAACTTTCCTACCCCGTACCCAAATGAAAAAAGATAAAGAAGTGGCTCAATAAAGCCTGAAAGCACAGCAAACCAGGTAGATGATTTAAAGGCGATCAAAGATCTTTCTAAAATTACTCTAGATCGCCCGGCATAATAACGCTCACCTGGTTTTCCAATTTGACGTTCGGCTATTGCTACCGCGGTTGAAATTATCATTACTTTGCCAATCGCTTAGTGTAATTTCTAAATGCAAAGTACAAACCGAAAATTAAGAGCACGCTCATATAAACAATGTGGCAGGCTAAAGCAACGCCGCTGATTTTATGGCCGTAGGTGAGATATCTTCCTAAATCTGTGGCGTGCCAAAGTGGTGAGATCCAACCAATCCATTGTAGAAAAGTTGGCATCTGCGTAAGTGGGTAAAAAGTGCCAGAGAATAGAAATAATGGCATCATCACAAATCGGCCAGTAATCATCATAAAAAAATCATCTTTTTTTGCACGAGCAGCTAATGCCAAGATTGCCGAACCAAAACTTGCCCCGGCAAAAATCGCGGTTGGAATTGCAAGTAATGAGGTGGGATTTTTAAGTGCGCCGAAAAAGTAAAGCACTAACCAATAAATAACTACCGTAAAAGTAGTTCTAAGTAAGGCTGCAAAAAAGACTCCGCCTGCAATATCTGCTCCGGTCAGTGGCGTGGCATTCATCGCATAAAAATTCTTAATCCATTTAAAGCCCTGGAAGGTTGGAAAGATTACCTCATCTAGCATTCCTTGGATCGCAGCAGATGCCAAAAGGGCTGGGGCTAGAAAAGTTAAATATGCAACTCCATCTAAAGTATTTTTACTATCGATAAGAGATCCAACACCAATTCCAATTGACACTAGATAGAGAATCGGGTTGGCGATAGCAACAAAAATAATAATTCGACTCCACTTGACCATATTTCTTACTCTGGCCTCCACCACAAAACGAAAGCCGGTGGCGGAAATACTCCTCGTTTCTGTTTTTGTACTCATTATTCAATCAACGACCTGCCAGTTAACCGCAAGAAAACATCCTCTAAGGAGCTTCTTCTAACCAATGAGGTATTAGGGTGAATATTCATTGCAGTAATTTTGGCTAGTAAATCCTCACCGGAGTCGGTATAAAGCAAAAGGCGATCTGGCAACTCCTCTAGACGAGCAGCTAATGATTTTAATTTATCTACCATTTGAGCGTTTCGTTCTGAACCGAATCTAACCTCTAACACCTCTTTGCTTGAGTACTGCTTAATCAATTCAGCTGGTGCACCTTCGGCCATGATCTGACCCTTATCCATCACTATAAGTCGATCACATAATTGTTCAGCCTCATCCATATGATGGGTAGTAATTAATAAAGTTACGCCTTTTTCTTTAAGTCTAAATAATCTATCCCACAAAATATGTCTAGCTTGTGGATCAAGGCCAGTAGTTGGCTCATCTAACATTAAAATATCTGGATCTGAAACCAAGGCTCTAGCTATCGTTAACCTTCGTTTCATTCCACCGCTAAGTGAATTTACTTTGTTATCTTTTTTCTCAGTTAGTTGAGCAAACTCCAGTAATTCATCAATCTTTGCAATCACCATCTTTTTTGGAAGACCAAAGTATCTGCCATAGATATAAAGGTTTTCTGCACAAGTTAACTCTTCATCTAAATTATCTTGTTGTGGAACCACACCTAAGTGGGCTCTAATCTGTGGACCATGTTTTTCTGGATCTTTACCTAATATATTTACTTTTCCCGATGTTCGCTGGGAGGTGGCAGCAATAATACGCATTGTTGAAGATTTACCTGCGCCATTTGGGCCAAGTAACCCGAAGGATTCACCTTGTTTTACTGCGAAACTAATTCCGTTTACTGCAGTGAAGTCGCCAAATTTTTTAGTTAAATTATCAACTTCTATTAAATTCATTTAACTAAATTACCTTACTATTTAGAAGTAAATCTGGTGGGCGGTGAGGGTTTCGTCTAATTTTCCTCAGTCAACCATTTCGTATGTTTACTTTTTCTTGACTTAGCACCCATATTAGTCAATGGGTCTGACATTTACTAGATATTGAACAGATATGGGTCAGATATAGGCGGATGCTGGTAGCCACTAAGTTCTTGTGTAATTGACACTCATTTTAGTTGAGGAAATAACCTTGCCCTCAATGGCCTTTAGCAGTAAAGCTCCTGTAGCTTCAGAAGAATTTATACTAAGTTTTTCCGATAAAGCGAAAAGATAAATATTATAAATTTTTGATCCAGGCCCTTGCGAACAAGGTGGTGTATAACCTAATTTCCCTTGAAAATTCTTACCAAGCGTTCCAATATTTGTGGCACTAGAAGAAATTGAGTTTGTGGTCACTGGAATGTTAAAAATATTCAAATAGTAGTGATTTCCAATATCTACTTCGCCAGGACGTAGCGGGCCTGGCACTGTATCCATCATTAACATGAGTGACTGCGCATTACTTGGCACATTGCTCCATTTGAATGAAGGTGAAATGCCAGAACCATCACATGTAAAATCCTTTGGCAAATTTCCATTATTAACAAAATTCGGGCTTGTTAATGTTAAATTACTTGTTATTGCTGAATTAGATACCTTTGAGGTTACTACTTTTCTGAGAAGAACCGTGTTATCAAGTTTTAGATCAGATGACCAAATTAAGGAAGATCCTGAGGTCCATGTAAAATCAAAGTATCCCTCTTTGACTCCAACTTCCTCTTTTGAATATTCGGTTGCGGATTTCCAAGTTGAATCTTTATAGGAATTTGTTGCCCAACCATTTGGAATTAATGTATTTACGTATTTGCATTCAGTAGTTGGATTTTTGGACTTTACGCAATCTTGATTTACTGGAGCTTTATTAGCAACTAAAACTTTCCAATCTTTAGCGGTAGAAGCAACAACCTTTCCCGAGGCAATTTCTCTAATCTGAGCAATAATTCCGCCATCTCCGATCTGCTGTCTGTCGGTGCCTATATATTCAAGACCAGATGCGTTTTCTGTATAGTCCTTTGCCATAATTCCGATAGTAAATGGATAGGTGGCAGTAAATTTAATTTTGCTGCTGTTGAAGGATCTTTCAGTTGTGATTGGTACAGAATCTTCGCCAATTTTTTTCCCGTTTACATAAAGTGCAAACCAATTATCTACCCAGACTTCTGCCTGAAACGATAAGGCTTTTGGTGTTGCTGCTCTTGCCATGACTGGTGGTGAAATTAATGTACTTAGCAATATGACCGCAATAAATTTACGCATCATGCACTCCTTGAATAGGAATCTGCTAGTTTTCCATCGAATAAAATAAAATCTACCTGCACTTCATTTGGGTTTGTCATAACTTTAAGAAATCCTGACCCACCAACACCTTTTCCAGATGTGTAACCATATTGATTAACATTTATCTTGTCTCCTGGATGACTTGGCTGAGGAACAGTTTGGTAAATTATTCCATCTAATTCTTGCTTAACATATAAGTGATCATGACCTTTGAATACAAATCCAACTTTGTAATCTTTTAGAAGTTGGTGAATTGGCTTGCCCCAACCAGGTCTGTTTGCATCAAAGCCATAACTTCCATCTTTATTATTGCCACCCCACTCATTTAGTTTGGCTACCTCAACCCCACCACGTGATGTTTGATCACCAACCAATAGGTGATGAATATAAATAAATTTATGTTTTTCATTCGAATTACTAAGCGTTGAAACCAACCAGTCATATTGGGTTTTACCAAGAGTCCACTCCCACCCGGCTGTGGTTGGATTCTTTGTTGTGTAGGTAAATGGATCTAATACGATATGTAGTTGATCCGGACCAGTAAATGCATAGTAGGCAAGATCTCCAGTTTGCTCTGGAAAATACTCTTTACGATATTTTTTAGTATTGAAACTGCTGTACCCAAGTTCACCATCATGATTTCCAAGACATATTTTTAGTGGAACATTTTCAAGCTTTTGATAGTACCCAGACATTAATTCATAACGTGCCCTTATATTTGCTTCAGATTTATTTGGTAATTTATCTACCATAAAAATATCGCCTAAATCCATTAGAAAAGCAGGAGATGCAGCAACTATTTGTCTTAATGTCCCGTTATACACCTCGGCACTTGAATTTTCATCCATATGAGGGTCGGCTTGGATTGCAAATGTATTTGAAATCTCACTTAAAGAAGTTTTGATTGTAGATTGCGTTAGGCTTGAATAAGTACTACTACCCGTTGAGTATCGAACCCGATAATAAACCTGGGAATTTGCTTTTAAGCCGGTGATACTTATTGATTTTGAGGCTCCCTTAGAAACCGATATGGTAATAGTTTTTCCAGTATAACTACTCTTTGAATAACCATATTCGACATAAACTTTTGCAGAGGTTGTGGCTGTAATTAGTAATTTGAAAGCCGATGATGAGGTTAAACCTAAAACCTTTGCTGATACCGGTGCTGAAGCACTTGCCTTAGCAAGTGGAGTAGCGGCGAAAATTGATATAAATATGGTTTTTAAAAATCCTCTGCGAGTAATAAAATTAAATGGATTACTCATTTTCTCTGATAAACCTCGCTTCGACTTGCGCCATTTGCATCAATAAACTCCATACTAACTTGGGATAATGTTGCCGTGTATTTAACGTGGTAATCAGCGCCATTAATTGAATACTTCAAATCAAAAGCGTTCTCGCCTGTGCGTTCAAGACCAGTAATAGTCGCTCCTCTAAGCGGCTCACCTGCAGGCCTAAATGCTTTAGTTAAGGCTTGTGGATCTACCTGCCCATCAATTTCTGTTACTACTCCCTTAAAACCGCCATTTATATAGGGATACTTTGCGCTAGCGTGGTAATGATAATTTTTCTTTGAATCGAAGTGACCATTTAAAGAATCTAGTCCAGTAACTTTTTTCCCATCTACCTCAGTTTGCCCATAAATTGGAAATCCATCCAGGGCATATGCAATCGGTAATTTCTTTCCTACTATTGATTGTAAGTGAGTAGGTGCGATGTGATAGTGATAATCATCTGCCCTGCCACAATGACCTCCCCAATCATCCAATTCACCTGCAAGAAGTGCATCATCACCACGATTATTTAAAGCATTAAAGATTGGCACACCGTTAACTGCTATCGCTATTGCGCCCCGTAAAAAATGATCCTTAGCTGAGATCGATTTGGTCGCAATAACAGGTTTGATTGGAATGGACCAGGCATTACCGCCAGTGTAATTTTGAATGGTCGGAACCTGTTGTTGCCAGCTTTTTATCCCTACCATCATTTGGTGAGCGGGAATTCCATTTGATTCGACTAAATAGTACTTACTTCCTTTAATTACTTTAACTGAATTAGCAAATAAGGAAAATCCAGGCAAAGTTGATGGTGTAAGCGCTGAAGCATCAGTCATTTCAATCAAGTTGCCTAATAGCGCAACTCCTGAGAGAACTGTGGTAGTTTTTAAAAACTTTCTTCGATCTATTTTATTTAAATGCTTAATTTCATGGTCGTGCGACATATCAACCATTTGGTTTCACTGAGTAACTATGCGCGATACTTAAATTTTTTCTTGAGGCATCTTTTGCTCTTGCAGCCAAAAAGTACTCAACTTTTGCCTGTGAAGGTGAAACAGTGACTCTTACGTGACCTGAGTTTGGTGCCTTTACTCCAGATTTATATGCGGATTCATTAAACATCGAGAAGGTGTCGTCAGCTGGATTAGGGAGTGATTGATAGATCAAACCATCACGTTCCTGCATACAATAAATATGGTCGTGGCCTTGGAAAAATATTGAAACTTTATTTTTAACCATAAGATCATGTATTGGTAACTCCCAATTTGGCCTCTCTTTTTCAAATGTTGTAGTACCGCTTGGATCTTTTCCTCCCCATTCATAATTAGTTGAAACCTCAATCGCCCCTCTACCTGTGCCCATAACATGGTGGGCAAACACAAATTTATACTTTGCATTACTAGTTTCAAGAGTGCGCTTTAACCATGCGTACTGTTCATCACCAATTCCAACGGTCCAAAGATTTTTGGTTTTTCCATTCCCCGAATTCTTTGCAGTTTTTCCTTGTTTTGTACCTTGATCTTCAGCGACTAACTCCCCTGCAACATTATCGACGGCAGTTTTTGAATGCCAGTATGGATCTAGAGTTACAAACAAAGCATCACCCCAACTCCATGCGTAATAATCTCTAGGTAGACCTACACCTGGGATCTCAGTTGTATTACCAGAATAAAAATCATTAGGTGCAGGTAACGGAAAGTACTTCAACCTGGCATTTCCTGCTAAAACCGCTGGATTAGTTTTTGTTCCATCTAATAAATATGAGGCGGCTTGCTCATGATTGCCATTAACTAAGAACAATGGAACTGAACTTGCTGCGATGGTTAACCAATCTCGATGAGTTTTATAGATTTTCTCTACATTACTTTGAGTGGCTTGACCTTTGGAGATTAATGGATCAATACTAAAATCATCACCCATTAAAATGTGAAAATCTGGCTGCTGGGCTGCAATGTTTGCCATGGTAACTTTATATAAATCTGAGTTGAACATTTTGCCAGCACGTTCTGGGTGGGTATCACCTTGTACAGTGAAGGAGAAGCTCTCATTAACTTTACGCTGAGTAGTAAAAGAGAATTGTTTAGAGTATGTGAATGAGGTTGATCCAGAGGCTTTATATTTAATTCGGTAATAGACCTTAGTATTTGGCTTAAGTGAGCTTAATTCTATGACTGAAGGAATCTCAGGTTTGATCGAAATCTGCTCACTCATCGCTGAATAGTTACTTTTTAAATAACCGTATTGAATATAGGCAGTTATTGATTGCGATGAAAGCAGGCTTATTGCAATTGAATTATTTGTAGGCCTACCAAGAATCTGATTTATCACTGGGTTTGTAGCGCCAATCGCTCTGCCAATCGAAGTAGATGCCAGTGAAGTTACAACGGCTGCCCCTAATAGCGATCTTCTCGAAATTGGATTAGTTATCCAATTTTTAATAAGAAGCTTGGAGTGTTCAGTCATTTATAAAGAGTAATTACTCTAAATGTAAATGTCATCAAGAATTGTCCATATTAAGGTTAGAGAATCCTGAGGATCTGCGTTTATGAAGGAAGTAAATTAAGTGGGCGGTGAGGGTTTCGAACCCCCGACATCCTCGGTGTAAACGAGGCGCTCTACCACTGAGCTAACCACCCGGTGAGAGTTGGAATATTACTAGTAGATCAGTATTACTCCCAATTATCTCTTTTTAAAGCGCAGATAATGCTGCTTTGTACTCAGCAATATTTCTAGCATCTCCGAGTCCATTAACTACCATCCACTTTATGTTTCCATCTCGACCTATGATGAAAGTACCACGCTTAGCACATCCTCTGCTCTCTTCAAATGTGCCATAAGCCTTTGAGATCGCGCCATGTGGCCAAAAATCAGAGAGTACTTGAAACTTATACCCCTCTTGCTCAGCAAATACTTTATTTGCATACATTGGATCACATGAGATTGCAATAAGTTCCACATTATCATTTTGAAAAGCAGATAGATCATCCCGTAGTGCGCAAAGCTCACCAGTACAGATACCTGAGAAGGCAAATGGATAAAAGATTACGACTACATTCTTTTTACCCTTGTATGAAGATAATGAAATCTTCTCACCATGTTGATTTACTAATTCAAAATCAGGAGCAGCATTTCCAATTGCGAGCGCCATATTCATTATCTCCTTTAGTAGTTAAACTTACTTTGTTTTCTTTTTATTACTACCAGCATGCCGTGCTACTAACCTTGTTGCACTCCAGTCAGCGCTAGCTGGAAAAGAGGTTGTTTGTGACATGCCGGCAGTTGGGGCTGCATCTTGAATATCACTCGCCTCAACATAACCGCTTCTGCCAACCTTTGGGGTGAAGAGCCAGATTGGGCCATCCTCAGTTAAGTAAGTGAGGGCATCAACCAACTCATCTACTAAATCACCATCACCATCGCGCCACCATAAAATTACCGCGTCCACTACCTCTTGCGCAGTTGCATCTAAAAACTCGGTGCCAGATTTTGCAATGATTGCTTGGCGTAATGTTTTATCGCAATCAGTATCGTCAAAGCCAACCTCAAGGATTAATTGATCTTGCTTGATGCCAAGTCGTTCAACGGTGGCAGCTGGGGATTGTGCTGAGTTCATTAGGAGTAGTCCACCCAACTTTGACGCAAGGTGCAACTCCAAATTGTTAATTTAAGCCAGATCACGCCTGCCAAAAAGCCAAAATATGACCAAATGACCCTCAAGGAGAGAGAATACGGCTGTGAGTGAAAACTTTAAGGCCCCAGACCACTTGGTGGACCAATTAGTTGATACCGATCCAACTGAGAGCGCCGAATGGCAACAATCCTTTGATGCGGTTTTAAAAAACGCAGGCCCGGTAAGAGCTCGTTACCTAATGCTTTCTTTACTACAGCGAGCCAATGAAAAAAATATTGGTGTTTCCGGATTACGCACTACTGATTACATAAACACAATCCCACCAGCATTAGAGCCATCTTTTCCAGGGGACGAAGCATTAGAGCGAAGAATCCGTGCATTTATTAGATGGAACGCAGCAATTATGGTGCACCGCGCCCAACGACCTGGTGTTGGAGTTGGTGGACATATTTCTACCTACGCATCAAGTGCATCTTTATATGAGGTTGGCTTTAATCACTTCTTCCGTGGCAAAGAGCATGCAGGTGGCGGGGATCAAATATTTTTCCAAGGTCATGCCTCCCCTGGTATGTATGCCAGAGCATTTATGGAAGGACGCTTAACTGAGAAACAATTAGATGGTTTCCGCCAAGAGTTATCACATGATGGCGGTGGGTTATCTTCCTATCCACACCCAAGATTGATGCCAAACTTTTGGGAGTTTCCAACTGTTTCAATGGGTATTGGTCCAATTAATGCAATCTATCAGGCAAGATTTAATCGTTACTTAAATGCACGTAGCTTTAAAGATACCTCTGATCAAAATGTTTGGGCATTTTTAGGAGATGGTGAGATTGATGAGCCAGAAACTCTAAGTGCTATTTCTCTCGCTGCCCGTGATGGTTTAGATAACCTAACCTTTGTTGTTAACTGTAATTTGCAAAGATTAGATGGACCGGTAAGAGGTAATGGCAAGATTATTCAAGAGTTAGAGTCGGTATTTGGTGGCGCTGGTTGGAATGTAATTAAAGTTGTTTGGGGCAGAGAGTGGGATCCACTGCTTGCGCAAGATCGAGAAGGCGCGCTAGTTGATTTAATGAATAAGACACCAGATGGGGATTTTCAAACCTTTAAATCAGAAAATGGCGCATTTGTTAGAGAAAACTTCTTTGGCCGTGATCCCAGAACAGCGGCAATGGTTTCATCTTGGAGTGATGATCAGATTTGGAATCTAAAACGCGGTGGTCATGATTACAAGAAGTTATATGCAGCTTATAAGGCAGCTAGTGAACACAATGGCAGACCAACTGTTATTTTGGCAAAGACTATTAAGGGTTGGACCTTAGGCTCACACTTTGAGGCAAGAAACTCAACTCATCAGATGAAGAAGATGACACTTGAAGATCTTAAGAACTTTAGAGATCGACTTGAGATTCCAATTAAGGATGAGGCGATCGATGCCAAACTGCCTCCGTATTTTCATCCTGGAGTTAAATCTGCTGAGTATCAATACATGATGCAACGCAGAACTGAGTTAGGTGGTTTCTTGCCATCACGCCGTCCGGTTTCAAAACCGTTGCCACAACCTAAGGATGAAAGTTATGAGTCGGTAAAGCGCGGCTCAGGTGCCCAAGAGGTTGCTACTACCATGGCATTTGTTAGATTGTTAAAGGATTTACTTAAGGATCCAGATATTGGTAAGCGCTTTGTGCCAATCATTCCAGATGAGGCTAGAACCTTTGGTATGGATTCACTATTTCCAACCTTAAAGATCTACTCACCACAGGGTCAGAGCTACACATCTGTTGATCGAGAGTTAATGCTCTCTTACAAAGAGTCAACAAGTGGCGTGATCTTGCATGAAGGTATTAATGAAGCTGGCTCAGTTGCCTCCTTCACGGCAGTTGGCTCCTCTTATGCCACTCATGGTGTGCCAATGATTCCTATTTATATCTTCTACTCAATGTTTGGTTTCCAACGAACTGGTGACTCATTCTGGGCAGCAAGTGATCAATTAGTTAGAGGCTTTGTATTAGGGGCAACCGCAGGGCGAACCACGTTAAATGGTGAAGGTTTGCAACATGAGGATGGTCATTCAATTCTGCTGGCATCAACAAACCCAGCGGTAATTTCTTATGACCCAGCCTTTGGATATGAACTTGGCCATATTGTTAAAGATGGACTGAAAAGAATGTATGGTGAAAATAGTGAGAATGTTTACTACTACCTAACTGTCTATAACGAGCCATACCAACAACCGGCAGAGCCTGAAAATCTTGATGTGGAAGGATTATTAAAAGGTATTTACCTACTTAAGAAACCAATTAAACGACGTCGCAAAAAGGTGGCAATCCTGGCCTCTGGTGTCTCAGTTAACTGGGCGCTGAAGGCACAAAAATTATTAAATGATGATTTCAAGGTAGCTGCCACCATTTACTCAGTTACCTCTTGGAATGAGCTACGCAGAGATGGCCTGGCAGTTGACCGACATAATTTATTAAATCCAGGAAAGAAGATTAGCGCCTTTATTACTAAGAAGTTAAAGAAGGAAAAGGGACCTGTTATTGCCGTAAGTGATTTTATGAGATCTGTTCAAGATCAAATCGCACCTTGGGTAAGCCAACCTTTCTATTCACTTGGCACAGATGGCTTTGGCCTATCTGACACCAGAGGAGCACTTCGCCGTCACTTTAAGGTTGATGCGGAGTCAATTACTGTTGCAGCCCTTTCACAATTAGCAGATGAGGGCCTAATCAATAAGCGCAAGGTTAAGAAGGCAATAACTAAGTATCAGATCAATGATGTTAAGGCTGCTGATGCTGGTAATACTGAAGGCTCTGGATAAAAAAGTTAGAAAAACTCGAACCTTGACTAGAAGTTCGAGTTTTCCGTCAATCAACCTCTGATGGGATTCGAACCCATATCTTCGAGTTAGTCATTCTCGAGCTCTATCCGTTGAGCTACAGAGGTGCTTGATAAATATAAGTTATAAACCTATTTAAAAAGTTAGTTTTGATAAGCCTGTGGACAAACAAAAAACTACTATTTGTAGTTTTTATCGAGACCAATTGAGAAGTTATTTGTGCTATATTTTTAGTGAGTTAGTCATTCTCAAATTGGATAGGCAATAGGGCTGAGAGAAATTCTTGGCCCTATTGCTATTTAGGTGGGGATTAACCATCAGATACTCTTAATCTATGGAATCACTAGCCATACTTGCTGTTTTTCTCATCTCACTAACAGTATTAGGTGGTCCAATTTCACTACTTCTAACATTTATTCCACAGCGACTATTACCTTTAGCTGTTATAAAAATATGGGCATTTGTCTTTGCATTAGTTGCAATTTTGGTTGGGATTATGTTGATGATAAATGTGAACTCAATTGGGGCAATGATTATGGGAGTAATTGGAATAGCAACTGCAGTTTTTGCGATCTATCGAGTTATAAAAGTTATTCCAAAACTTTAATATAAAGTGGAGGTGCCGGGAATCGAACCCGGGTCCTCTAGCACTGCTTCAAAGTTTCTACGGGCGTAGTGCAATTAACGCTTTCTCAGTCCAAACTCTCACATGCACAAGTAGTTTGCGGACTCAGTTAC
>Ga0214919_10009025_pt1 | contig 12937 bp, 9 predicted proteins | sample LL1503_MetaG_FD_177994 | JGI IMG/M metagenome (GOLD analysis project Ga0214919, IMG submission 177994) | Freshwater microbial communities from Lake Lanier, Atlanta, Georgia, United States - LL-1503 | ecosystem: Environmental > Aquatic > Freshwater > Lake | place: USA: Georgia | collected 2015-03-15
ATTGATGGAAGAACCACATTAATCTTTAATCGTTTTAACTCCTCATAATACTCATTTAATTTATCGGTGTTTGCTAAATCTAAATTCATAGAAGCTGCAATAAAATAAAGTGGATAGTGAGTTTTTAAATAAGCCGTTTGATAAGCAATCAACGCATAGGCTGCGGCATGACTTTTGTTAAATCCATACTGTGCAAACTTTTCAACTAGTTGAAATATATAAATAGCTTGATCTTTGGTAATTCCATTTTTAACGGCACCTTCTATAAAATCTTTTTTCTGTCTTTCCATCTCTGCTGACTTTTTCTTACCCATGGCTTTTCTTAAAATATCCGCTTTACCAGCTGAAAATCCTGAAAGTGATTGTGCGATTTGCATCACTTGTTCTTGATAAATAATAACTCCATAAGTCTCTTTTAAAATATGCTCTATTTTAGGATGAAGATAATCAGGCTTTTCAACACCGTGCTTACAATTATTGTATTTTGAAATATTCTGCATAGGACCAGGTCTAAAAAGAGCAACTAATGCAATAATATCCTCAAATTTATTAGGCTTCATTTGTTTAAGAACTTCTCTCATTCCAGCGCTCTCCAATTGGAATACGCCCATAGTTTCACCAGAGCACAAAAGATCAAAAGTTTTTGGATCATCCAGAGGAAGTTCTTTTAAATTTATATTAATGTTATTTTCTTTAAGAGAATTGACTGTCTTTTTAATAACAGTAAGTGTTTTAAGACCTAAGAAATCGAATTTTACAAGTCCAGCATTCTCGGACCACTTCATATCAAACTGCGTTACAGGAATGTCATGATCTGAATCAAAATCTTTATAAAGAGGAACGATCTCCTCAATTTGTCTATCAGCAATAACTATACCCGCCGCATGAGTTGCAATATTCCTATAAAGACCCTCAAGTTTAATTGCTAGTTTGATTAATTTATCAATCTTAATATCATTTTTTTGTGCCTCTTGAATTCTTGGTTCAAGCGCAACAGACTCTTGTAATGAAAGAGGTCTTGATGGATCAAAAGGTATCATTTTTGAAAGTGAATCTACAACACTATAAGGAAGACCAATTACTCGACCAATATCACGAATTGCCATTCTCGCTTGAAGTTTTCCAAATGTTATAATTTGTGCAACTCCGCCTTTGTATTTATTTTTTACATAATTAATTACTTTGTCTCTATCTTCCTGACAAAAATCGATATCGAAATCTGGAATTGAAATTCGATCTGGATTTAAAAAACGTTCAAAAATTAATCCAAATTTTATAGGATCTAATTCAGTAATAGACAATGCCCACGCAACCAAAGATCCGGCGCCCGAACCTCTTCCAGGTCCTACGGGTATATTATTATTTTTAGCCCACAAAATATAATCAGAAACAATTAAGAAGTAGCCAGAAAACTTCATCTGGCTAATCATTTTTACTTCATAATTTAATCTATCTAAATAAATCTTTTTTGTTTCTTCAATTTTTTTTGGATCAGTTATATTTTTTAAAATAACTTCTTTAAATCTTATTTCTAATCCCTTTTGAGCTAATTCTTGAAGAGCGGCATCAACATTTTTGTCAGTTGAAGAAGTTGTTGTAAAGTTTGGAAGTAAAGGTTTATTTGGTAATGGTCGATAAAGACATTGATATCTTAAGTAATGATTGTTTTCTAAAGCATCTGGTAAATCAGCAAATAATTTAATCATTTCTTCATTACTTTTAAGATAGTGCTGATCTGAATAACTATTTCTATTTTTATCCTCTACATATGCTTTTTGACCAATACAAATATATGCATCATGCGCCTCATACATATCTTGATGAATGTAAAAAACTTCTTGAGAAGCAATAATAGGTACTTTTAAGGACTTTGAGCTACTAATTAAAAAATTTTCAATCCTTTCTTCATTAACCTCATTATGTCTTTGTATTTCAAAAAAGAGGTTATCTTTAAATACAGACTTTAATTTACTTACATTATTTAAAAATATTTTTTCCTGATTATTAAGAATAAGCTGTGAAGTTAAAGTATGATTTCCACCCAATAAAATAAAAAGACCACTACTATAATCAAGTAAATCTTTGATTGAGCAATGAGGTGCATCAGTTGCGTTAATATCAAGATACGACTTAGAGGAAAGTTTTAATAAATTTTTATAACCCAGCTCATTCTTTGCAATCAGTGAAACTTTACCAATAATATTGTCGGTCTTTATATTAAGCTGAGTGCCAATAATAGGGTGAACCCCCACTCTTGATAATTCTTCTGAAAACTCCAAAGCTCCACTTAAATTATAAGAGTCGGATATTCCAAGAGATAAAAATTTTGAAAGTTTTGCATACTTTGCTAGCTCATCAATTTTTACTGCGCCCTCGCAGATTGAATACTGGGTATGAATTTTAAAATGATTAAAAGTAATATCTTTGAGACTCATTTTTTCTATTTCAAAATTCTAACATTTGAATCTTGAATAGCTAATTGAATATCAGCTTTGTCAGACAATTCTCTATTGTGAGTTGCAAAAACAATTAATCTTTCATTTGATTTTAAACTCAAAAGTATTTCAAAGACTTCATTTGCAGTTTTGCTATCTAAATTACCTGTTGGCTCATCAGCCAAAATAAGTTCAGGCTCATTTATTAAAGCTCTTGCGATTGCAACACGCTGTTGTTCACCTCCTGATAACTCATGTGGATAATGATTTAATCTTTCTTTTAAGCCAAGTTTTGAAAGTAAATTTTCCGCTTTTTTAAAAGATTCATTTTTTTCAAAATTATTAATTAATAAAGGAAGAATGACATTATCTATTGCTCGAAGATCAGAAATTAAATTATTAAATTGATAAACTATTGAAATGCTTTTTCTTCTATACCCTGTTTTTTGATCATCTTTTAAATCAATTAAATTTACATCATTAAAAAAATATTCCCCCTGATCAGCAGGCTCTAGCAATCCTAAAATATGCAAAAGTGTAGATTTACCTGAACCAGAAGGTCCTACTAAAGATACGATATTATTTTTACTTAAAGATAAATCAACACCCTTTAGAACTTGAATATTTTTACTAGCATCCATGTATTTCTTTTGAATATTTTTTAACCTTAAAAAGTTATCAGTCATATTTTAATCCTTTAATTGGATTCAGTTTTGATGATGAGATTGCAGGATATAAACTTGCTAAAAAAGTAATTAGTATAGAAAAAAAACAGATAATAAAAACTGACTTGTAATCTATTAATGATGGCATCTTGCTTAAAAAATAAATCTCAGGAGGAAATACCCTCACTTGAAAAACAAAGCTTACAAATTGTCTAATAGCTTCAATGTTATGAGCAAAAACTATACCTAGGATTACTCCAAAAAGTGTTCCGGTAATTCCAATAAATGATCCCATAATAAAAAAAATTTTTGAAATTGAAAACTTTGACATTCCAAGGGTGTTAAAAATTGCAATTTCTTTAGTTTTATTCTTAACCAAGATTGTCATGCCCGTTACAATATTAAATGCTGCAACGATAATAATAAGAGTTAAGATAATAAACATCACATTACGTTCAACTAATAAAGCATCAAAAAATGTTTGATTATTATCTATCCAGGTTGTGAAGTAATAATTTTGAAAATTTTTTTGAAGTTCTTTTTTATAAAGATCAACGTTATTAACGTCCTTAATTTTGATATCTACAGAGATAAGATTTTTATTGTTCTTAATAAATTCTAAAGCATCGCTATAGGGAATAAAAACATAGTTATAATCTAACTCTGATACTCCACTTGAAAATGTAGAGGCCACTTTGTAGGTAAATTGCTGGGGTAATTTTCCAAAAGGTGTTGAAACATTATTCGCTGAAAGCACATTAATCTTATTATTTTTTGCAATACCAAGTTTATCTGCTAAAGCAGTGCCTATAATAACTGAACCCTTCTCATACCCAGACAGCTCCTTAATAAATTCATCTTTAAGCAAGTCTTCCTTATTAATCCCAATAATTCCAATTCCAGAATTGGTTCTTTCTGAAACTAATAATCCTTGAGCTTTAATAACCTTTCTAATGCTTTTAACTTCAATTTTTCTCTCATTAAAAAATTGAGTTAATTTAGGAATATTTAAATCATCATTACCAACGGAGTGAACAATAATATGCGGATTAAACTTTAAAAGTTTATCAAATAATTCAGCACGAAACCCATTCATTACAGACATAACAATAATAAGGGTTGCAACCCCAATAGATATTCCTAGAAAAGAAAAAATTGAAATAATCTTTAAAAAACTATCTTTTTTTTTGGATCGAATATAATTTTTAATTATTAATAACTCAGCAGCGGAAATCAATTTAACCTTTTAATTTTTTTATTTTTTTAATTATTTCTTCAATTGTTAACATTTCTGTTTTTGCATTTAATTCTTTAAATTCTAATTTATCATTATTACTTTTGGAGCCGACGATAATTTGATAAGGGACACCTATTAGATCAAAGTTTTTAAATTTACTTGATGGACTTTCAAGAGTGTCATCTAAAATCGCATCAATAGAATTGCTCAACAAAGTTTCATAAATTTTACGAGCCTTATCTAATGGTGCACTATCAGATTTATTATTAAGTGGAATAACTGCTATATCAAATGGAGATATCACAAACGGCCACTTCATTACTCCTTCAATACATTTTGCTTCAATCACAGCTGCAACAAGCCTCGAAACTCCTATTCCATAAGAACCCATTTCAACATTAATATTTTTTCCTTCTTTATTTAAAACATTTGCTTTCATGGGTAGTGAATATTTATTTCCAAAATAAAAGATATGCCCTACTTCAATACCTTTTGTTACTAACTGATTAGGTTTTAAAACTTTTTCATTAAATTCTTTTTCAGAATGTTTTTCATCTGTTGCACTATAAGGAGTTGAGAATGCTGAAATCATTTTATTAATTGAAGCTTCAGAACTGTCAAAGCTGTTAACATCTATATCGAGTAATGATTTATCTAAATAAACTTGACTTTCACCCGTATCAGCTAAAATAATAAATTCGTGAGACGCATCTCCTCCGATTGGTCCTGAACTTGCACGAAGTGGCAACGCTTTTAATTCTAATCTAGTAAAAGTTCTAAGGTATGCATAAAACATTTTATTATAAGATTTAATTGCATCTTCTTTTGTAAGATCAAAAGAATAGGAATCCTTCATTAAAAATTCTCTGCAACGCATCACACCAAATCTTGGTCTAATCTCATCTCTAAACTTCCATTGAATATGATAAAGAATTAATGGTAATGATTTGTAAGACTTTACATTGTCTCTAAATATTTCAGTAATTAGCTCCTCATTTGTTGGGCCATATAACAGTTCTCTTTCACTACGGTCTTTAATTCTAAGCATTTCCTGACCATAATCATCATATCTGCCACTTTCTTTCCAAATATCCGCTGATTGAATTGTTGGCATAAGCATTTCTTGAGCGCCAACATTGTCTTGTTCTTCCCTTACAACCTGCTCAATCTTTTTTAAAACTTTAAAACCTAACGGAAGCCATGAATAGATACCTGCAGCACTTTGCCTAATCATTCCAGCTTTAAGCATTAACTGATGAGACTTTAATTTAGCATCGGCTGATACTTCTCTAAGAACAGGGAAAAATAACTTTGAAATCAACATTAAAATAATAATTTTCTAATATAAAACAAATCTAATTTGTCTAAAGCAAAGATTAAAGAAAAAATAACAGTTGTTATTAGTGTAGTTATTAAAATCTTTTTTTTCATTTTAGATTCAACAGGAGCTCCTGGATCAGTTCCTTTTTGAAAATTAGGTGAATCTATTTGATTTCTTACGCCAAAAGGCAAAACTATAAATAGAATGATCATCCATAAATTTGCATAAATAATGATACCTCCAGTAATCGACATAATCTAAAGTCTAACTAAATTAATATTTACTAAAGGTTTTTTTCCAGATTTATCGTTAATTAATTTTCTACAATTTCCTTTTAAGGTATCGATTAAATTCTTTTCTTGTTTTGAATTATTTAAATTAAAAGTTTTACAAGTATCCATCACTATATCTTCTAAATCATATTCAATCTCACTTTCATCTTCCTCATTTAAAGGAATTCCTTTTAAAGTAATGATTGGATTATTTTTTAATTGACCATTTTTAGAAATTAAAACTGTAATTTCCATATAACCATTAGCTGCAATATTTCTTCTATCTTTTAAAACTTTAGAATCATTATCAATTAAAATTTTACCATCTAAATAGACTCTACCCCAAGTTACTTTATCAACAACTTCAGGCTCTCCTGGTGCAAGTCTTATAATTTCACCATTATTTACTTTAACTGGAAACTTAACACCCATTTCTTTTGCAAAATTAATATGCTCAGCCATATGTCTTTGTTCACCATGGACAGGTATTAATATTTTTGGTTTAACCCAATTATACATTTTTTTTAAATCTTCGCGTGCTGGATGGCCAGATACATGAATCATCGAGTTTTCTTCGGATAAAACATTAATGTTGTTCTTGGAAAAATCATTAAAAATTTTAAATAATCTTTTTTCATTACCTGGAATAATTCGAGAAGAGAAAATAACATTATCGCCATTTTCAAGATGAAGATCTGGATGAGTTCCATTTGCAATTCTTGCTAAAGCAGCTCTTTGCTCACCCTGTGAACCTGTGCAAAGAAATACCATTTTATTTTTTGGAATCTTTTTTGCATCTCTAACATCAACTGGATTTTTGATATCTTGTAAGTAATTACACTGTCTTGCTAATTGATAAATTCTATTCATTGATCTTCCAACTAAACAAACTTTCCTGCCAATTTTTTCTGCTACTTTAAAAACAGTCTCCATTCTTGCAACGTTTGATGCAAAAGATGTAATAACAATTCTATTTTTCATCTTCTCTAAAACAGTTAAAAGACCAGTTCTTACTAAGCTTTCTGAGCCTGATGATCCTAAATTAAAAATGTTAGTGGAATCACAAACCATTGCCAGAACCCCTTTTTTTCCAAGCTCAGATAGTTTTTTAACATCTGTTTTATCTCCAATTAATGGATCATCATCGATCTTCCAATCAGCAGTATGCAAAACAACACCTTCAGGAGTTGTTATAGCAAGTCCGTTTGGTTCTAGAATAGAATGAGTAAGTGTAACGTAATCAATATCAAAAGCTCCAAGTTTTACGTTACCACCTAATTTAATAATTTTTAAGTGACTACCAATATTAATTTTTAATTCTTTAAATTTTTCTCTAACAATTGCTGCTGTAAAAGGGGTTGCATAGATTGGACATTCCAACATAGGCCATAAATGTGCAATTGCTCCAACATGATCTTCATGAGCATGTGTTAAAACTATTCCAAGTAAATTTTCTTTCTGATTTGCTATAAATTCTGGATTTGGAAGTATGACTTCGATACCTGGGATATTATCATCAGAAAAAGTAACACCAATATCAACAATAATCCATTTGTATTCACCTGGCTTACCATAGCCAAATAAATTCAAATTCATTCCAATCTCACCTGCTCCACCTAATGAGCAATAAACTAACTCTTGTCCACTTTTAGCCATTAAATATTTTTTAAATTAAATTTTAAGGTTTCCGTAATTCCTTTTAAAGTTATCTGCTGATCAATAACCTTGTCTTTAAATGGAAATGAAGAAAAGAAAATATTTGCAAGTCCACCAGTAAATATCACTAGATACTTCTTTTTGGTTTCTTTAATAATTTTATGCACAAGCTCCTTAATTAAACCAATATAGCCCCAATACATACCGTTATTCATTGCACTTACAGTGTCTTTTCCTATGTATTTGATGGTTTTTTTTAATTTAATCAACGGTAGTTTGGCTGTTGCTTCTTTTAAAACTTTTAATGATAAATTTATTCCAGGAGTTATCATTCCGCCTATGTAGATATTTTTAGTAATTACATCAAAAGTCGTTGCAGTTCCAAAATCAATAATAATTGAATTTTTTTTATAAATTTTAAAAGCAGCAATAGAATTTACCAAGCGATCAGAACCAACCTGATTAGGTTTATTAATTTTAATTTTAATTGGAAGTTTAATATTTCTATCTTTTATTTCGTTTAAATTAATATTTTTTTTTTTTAATATTTTTTTTAATTTATCAAATGCGTTGGGTACAACACTTGAGCATAAAGCTCCTCTATAGAAATTTTTTTTAATTTTTTTATTAATATTATTAAATCGATTTTTTAAAATATCTGAAGTATCTACGGTGAAGGGATTGGAATACTTATTTGTCAGCTTATTAAAATTAACAAAATCGATGTTTGTATTGCCGATGTCGATAATCAAATAATTCAAACTAGGCTACCATATGTAAAATAATCTTTGTGATTATTGTGCTCTAAAATCAAAGCACCGTTGTTATTAATACCCTTAAAAATTCCCTTATAAATCTTATTGTTTATTTTGAAATTTATAAACTTATTTTTATTAAAAGCATATTTATTCCAATCTTTAGCGATCGTTTTAAATGAATATTTTTTATCAATAATATTGGTTAGAAAAGCTTTTTTAAGTTTTTCAACTAATTCATTTAGGTTAATTTTTTTTTTTGTTTCATTATTTAAATAAGTTGTTGGATAATTTTTAATCTTTGGAGAAGATCTTATATTAATACCAATGCCAATGATTAAATAAAACTTACCAAAAACAATACTTTCTTGAAGAATTCCGCAAACTTTTTTATTTTTTATATAAAGATCATTTGGCCACTTTAGAGTAATATTTTTAATATTATAATTTTTAAGAATATTTCTAATTTGCAATTGAACAAGAAACTGAATTTTTTTTAAATTAGATTTTAAAATTGGAAAAAAAATTGTAAAATATAAATTTCCTTTTGGGGAGACCCATTTGTTTCCGTATCTACCGCGACCCTTTGTTTGTTCATCCGCAATAACAATCCCTTTAAAAATTTTATGTTCAGTAATTAATGATCTTGCAAAATTATTGGTGCTCTCTATTTTTGTAAAATTAAAAATAGGTAGACTCATCTATTTTATGTTTTTTGTAATACTTTCTACAATTGTATTAAGTGAGGATGGGTCAATGAAATAAAATAATATCACAATCGTTGATAAAATAAGTGAAAATTTCAAACCATAATTAGATTTTTTGTCATAGCTCTCTTTTGCGGCATCGAAGTAAATAACTTTAATAATTCGCAGATAATAGAATGCTGCGATTACAGCAGATAAAAGTCCAACAATTGCTAAATAATAAATTTTTTGCTGGATGATTGATAAAAAAATATAAAATTTAGCAAAAAAACCTGCTAGCGGAGGAATTCCTGCTAATGAAAAAGTTAATATTGTTAAACAAACTGCAATAAGTGGATGATTTTTTGAAAGTCCCGATAGATCAGAAATATTTTCAAAATAAACCCCATTTCTATTTAAAGACATAATGCATGCAAACACACCGATATTCATAAACACATAGATTACGATATAAACTAAAACGGCACTTAATGACTGAGGTGTTGCAATTGCAAGTCCCGCAAGAATAAAGCCAACATGACCAATTGAACTATAAGCCATCAGTCGTTTTAAATTACTCTGTCCGATTGCAGCAACAGCGCCAAGAAACATTGATGCAATGGATAAAACTATAATAATTGTCCTCCATTCATTAATAAAATTTGCATAAGGAACATTTAAAAATTTAATTAAAGCTGCAATAGCTGCAACTTTAGGTGCCATAGCAAAGAATGTTGTGACAGATGTAGGTGATCCTTCATATACGTCCGGAGCCCACATATGGAATGGAACTGCTGATATTTTAAAAGCAATTCCACACAGAATAAAAACTAATCCAAATTTTAAAGCCCCACTTTGTTCAGTTGCAACTTTTGCAATTTCTGAATAATCCACTGAACCTGTAAAACCATAAACTAGTGAACATCCATATAATAAAAGACCTGAAGATAAGGAGCCTAAAACAAAGTATTTTAAGCCAGCTTCTGAAGATTTAACTGACTTAGTATTAATTGCTGCAAGCACATAAAGACATAAGGATTGAAGCTCTAATCCTAAATAAAAAACAATCAAGTTATTAGCGCTTATCATCACAAACATTCCAAGTGTCGAAAGCAATAGAACAATAGGATATTCAAATTTAGCGATATTTAATTTTTCAAGATAAGTATTTGAAATTAACATCGTAAACAAAACTGAAATCAAAACTAAAATTTTCATAAAGTTTGATAACGGATCAATAGTGTAACTATTTCCAAATAAAGTCGCAGATCCAGAAAAATTTAAATAAACCACAAAAATTAAAGCAGCTAATACTAGAGCAATAATATAATTAATAATTTTATTAAAAGTTTTAGAAAAAACTCCAACGATTAATAAAGAGAATGAGCTTAATAATATTAGTAGTTCTGGAAAAATATTTTTCATTTAATAGCTCCTATATTTTTAACAGCCAAATCTACTGAAGATGAAATTGGTTCTAAAATTAAATTTGGATAAACACCAAAAACAATTGTTAAAATCATTAATGTGAACAAAATAACTAATTCGGTTGCATCTAAGTCTAATAATTTCTCACCATGATTGTTAACTTTAAACTCACCAAATATAACTCTTTTGCATAGCCACAATGAATAGGCTGCAGACAAAATAACTCCCGTTGCCGCAAGTATGGATACAATATAATTTACTTTAAAAGTTCCAATTAAAGTTAAAAACTCTCCAACAAATCCACTTGTGCCTGGCAGACCTACGTTTGCTAGGGATGAGAATATGAATACTAAAGCAAATTTTGGCATAATATTTACAACACCTGAATAATCTTGAATTAATCTACTATGAACACGGTCATATAAAACACCAACGCATAAGAATAGTGATGAAGAAATTAATCCATGGCTAATCATTTGAAAGATCGCACCATCTATTCCTTGTTTAGTAAATGAAAAAATTCCAATAGTAACATAACCCATATGCGCAACAGATGAGTAAGCGATTAGTTTTTTCATATCTTTTTGCATTAGAGCTACTAAAGATGCATAAATAATTGCCACCACACTTAATACGAATACAAAGTTTGCAAAGTAATGAGAGGCGATTGGAAATAATCCAAGTGAAAATCTAATAAATCCATATCCAGAAATTTTAAGTAAAATTGCAGCAAGGATTACAGATCCTGGCGTTGGGGCTTCAACGTGGGCATCGGGCAACCATGTATGGAACGGCCACATTGGAAGTTTTACAGCTAGAGAAATAAAAAAACCTAACCACAGCCAATATTGTAAATTTTCAGGAATTTTTGATCCCATTAATTTAACTAGATCTAAAGTGTTCATGTTCCAATAGATGGCTATGATTGCAATCAGCATGAAAATTGAGCCTAAAAACGTATATAAAAAGAATTTTAAAGCTGAATAAACACGTCTTTCTCCACCCCAAATACCAATAATTAAAAACATTGGAATGAGTCCGCCTTCAAAGAATAAAAAGAACAAGAATAAATCTAAAGCACAAAATACTCCGATCATAAAAGTCTGCATGATCAAAATTGCAATTAAAAATTCCTTAATTCTTTTTTTTAAACTATTAATGGCTGCAAAAATACAAAGTGGAGAAATAAAAGTCGTAAGCAAAACCAAGAATATTGAAATTCCATCAATACCCATTTTATACGATACAAAATTCTTAATCCATTGTGTTTCTTCAATAAATTGAAAGCCAGCATTTGTTGGATCAAATTTGCTCCATAAAAATAATGATACAATAAAATTAATAACAGAAACTAAGATTGAAATATTCTTTGATGAACGCACAACAACTTCCTCAGTTCCACGTCTTAGTAAAATAAAAATTACTCCAATCAATGGGAAGAAAGTTAAGAATGATAAAATTGGAAAGTTCATGTTAGATAATAATTAAAAAAGATATGATCAATATTAACCCAATTAAAATTACTGTTGCGTAATGATATAAATAGCCAGATTGGACTCTACTTGCTCTATCTGATAAATTTTTTACTACTTTAGCGACCCCATCTGGTCCATAAGCATCTATTGTTTTAACATCGCCTCTTTGCCACAAGAAATTTCCCATTACTCTAAAACTTTTAACAAAAATTAAGTCATAAAGTTCATCGAAGTACCACTTCTTAACTAAAAAATTGTAAAAAGGTTTGTTGTTATTAACGATACTTTCAACAAGATCTTTTCTCTTTAAGAATAAAATAAAAGACAAAGGAATTGCAGAAATTACTAATGTTGGAATTAAAATCATTAACCACAGTGGTGGATGACCATGCGCTGTTTGTTTTAAGAAGAATATTGCTTTGCCCCAAAACTGAGTATTCTCACCAATAAATATCTCATGGAATACGTAACCAGAAAATATTGCACCAACAGCTAATAATAATAATGGAATAATCATTATTGGTCCTGACTCATGAACTTTTTCAAAACTCATCGTATTGTTATATTTTCCATGGAAAGTTTTAAAAACCAATCTCCAAGAATAAATTGAAGTAATAAATGCAGTAGTAACTCCAATTACAAATGCATAGCCTGCAAATAAACTTTTTGAAAAATAAGCTGACTCTATAATTGCATCTTTAGAATAAAAACCCGCAAGTAATGGAAATCCTGTTAAAGCAAGTGTTCCAATTAACATTAAAGCATAGGTCATTGGAATTTTTTTCCAAACTCCGCCCATCTTTTCTATATTTTGTTCATCATGAAATGCGTGAATAACTGAGCCTGCTCCTAAAAATAAAAGAGCCTTAAAGAAAGCGTGCGTAAATAAGTGAAATATAGCAACGTTATAAGCGCCCATTCCAGCTGCAAAAAACATATAACCAAGCTGGCTACATGTAGAGTAAGCAATAATTCTCTTTATATCTGTTTGAACGATGGCAATTGAT
>Ga0214919_10009027_pt1 | contig 12936 bp, 8 predicted proteins | sample LL1503_MetaG_FD_177994 | JGI IMG/M metagenome (GOLD analysis project Ga0214919, IMG submission 177994) | Freshwater microbial communities from Lake Lanier, Atlanta, Georgia, United States - LL-1503 | ecosystem: Environmental > Aquatic > Freshwater > Lake | place: USA: Georgia | collected 2015-03-15
TTGCTATTGTCAAACGAGGTTTCGTTGTCGAGTCTCTTCCCATCGGCGGACATATCACATTCGGCGATAGCACCAATCCTCAGGACCTCGCCAACTACGGAATCTTTATCACCGTCGAGCCAAATATCAAATTCACCTCTCCAGAGAAAACTGCGATCATCCAATTTGTCGCGGCTGGCGGTGGCTTCTTCATGATCGCCGACCACTCGGGATCAGATCGCAACAACGACGGATTTGACTCATTGGTCATACTGAATGATTTGGTGAACAACAACAGCATTGCATCGAATGTTTTCGGAATCACTTTCAATTCGGTCAGCGTTTCATTGACGAGCAGTTTCGTCGATGCGTCAGCAACCGATCCAGTGATCCACGGCGCAGCAGGGACAGTCGCACAAATGCAATACAGCAGCGGGACGACGCTCTCCATTACTGGCGCGAACTCACATGGTGCGATCTTCCGAACCACGTCCCACGCGAGCAATGATGTCATGATGGCGTACGCAACATACGGCTCAGGAAAAATTGTTGCATGCGGCGATTCGTCACCATTTGATGACGGCACCGGCGATTCAGCGGACACGCTGTACAACGGTTGGAGCGGCGCCGTCAACGGCGACCACGCCGAAGCTGCGATCAATGGTTGTCTCTGGTTAAATCCGTCGCCGCAGTGCCCAGCAGATCTCAGCCACAATGGTTCGGTTGGCGGCGAAGATCTCAGCCTCCTGTTGCTCCACTGGGGTGCCTGCGTGGGCTGCGAGTCAGATATAAGTGGAAACGGCTCGGTCGGCGGCGAAGATCTCAGCCTGTTATTGCTCGGTTGGGGACCTTGCTGATTGATTGGCGATTGCGCCGCTCAAAAACAGCGCTCTGAACGATTTGCAAACAAATCGAAACGCAGACATCTGCTATGACTAGCGGATGTTCATTCTTGCGTCTACGTATTCCAATCCAACGATCATCACCTATGTCGGTCTGGTGCTCGCGATCGGCTTGGCGCTCGCCTTTGAATTCGTAAACGGTTTTCACGACACAGCGAATGCCGTCGCGACCGTCATCTACACCAACACATTGAAACCCACGCCTGCGGTTGTGTGGTCAGGAATCTGCAATCTCATTGGCGTCTTAAGCTCGTCGGGATTGGTCGCATTTGCAATCGTGGCCCTGCTCCCAGTTGAGCTGGTGGTCAATATCGGATCCGGCGCTGGATTCGCGATGGTTTTTTCATTATTGATTTCCGCGATCCTTTGGAATCTGAGCACGTGGTATTTCGCTCTCCCCGCATCCAGTTCGCACACACTCATCGGATCCATCATCGGAGTCGGACTTGCCAATGCATTCTTAGAATCAGACACCACAATCACATCGGGTGTCAACTGGGCAGAGGCACAGAAAGTTGTACTGGGGTTGCTCATTTCTCCGCTCTTCGGATTCTGTTCCGCTGCAGCGCTTCTGCTCCTCTGCAAAGCGCTGATCAAGAACCCTGCGCTATATGAAGCCCCAAAGAACAAGAAGAAACCGCCGCTCTGGATCCGTGGAATTCTCCTGACAACATGCACTGGAGTCAGCTTTGCTCACGGCTCGAACGATGGACAAAAAGGCATGGGCCTGATCGTGTTGATACTTGTGGGAATACTTCCAGGAACGTACGCGCTGAAAATGTCAGCTGACCATACGACCGTATCCCAGGTAGCGACCTCTGCCAATGAACTTGGGGTGAATTTTGCGAAGTCCAGCGGCGGAATTGTTCTCAACGATGAAGACTCCAATACTGTGCTGACTCATTTCATCAAGCGCCATCAAGCCGTCAACCCTGAGGTCTATGCGGCGCTCACGCACATGTGCAACGATCTCTTTCAGCGGCTGGAAAAACTCGACACACTTCAAGAACTTCCAGACGATGAACGAGGCGCTGTCCGCACTGACCTGTTCGTCATCGCAACTTCGATCCGCAAATTGAACAAAGATGGAGTCTTGATGGATCCATCGACTGCGGCATTGGCGACGGAATTCAAACAGAGCGGCGAGCAGTTGACGAACTACATCCCAGATTGGGTGAAGTATGCGGTGGCTCTTGCGCTCGGTTTGGGGACGATGGTTGGTTACAAGCGAATTGTCGTCACTGTTGGAGAGCGAATTGGCCGCACTCACATGACCTATGCGCAAGGTGCTTCGGCCGAATTTGTGGCGATGTCAACCATTCTGGTCGCCGATCACTTCGGGCTTCCCGTCAGCACAACACATGTTCTCTCATCTGGCGTTGCGGGAACCATGGCCGCCAACAAATCTGGGCTTCAAATGGCGACGCTGCGAAACATCCTCTTGGCATGGATTCTCACCCTGCCTGTTTGCATTTTTATGGGCGCGCTTCTCTTTGCATTCGGCTTGAATCTGGCAGCGCTCTTGTGAGAGAGCCGCCATTCCGAAGGCACTTCGCACGAAAAAATTAGAAAACAAATGCGAGCCGCACCGTCGTCACCCACGCTCCAGAAATATTGGCAGTTGATATTGAGCTTGGCTGACTGATGTATTGAACATCTGGCTGAATCGAAAACCAAGGTGTGATCTGCACGCTGTAGAAGCCTTCGGCAATCGCTTCCGATGAACCTGGCGATGTCGACAGCGTGTCATTGCTGCTGAACTGTGTGTAGGCCCAAAGAAAGCCTACCGTGTCATTTGGACGCGAATCGAGCACGCCTTCCCACTGAGAGCCGAGCATCAAACTCCACTGCGAAGCATTTGTCGTGGGATCGCTCCAACTGAACTGTCCAAAAATTTCAAGACCCATGGACTGCCCATCGACAATCGGCTCAAACAAGTGTTGATTGGCATATGCGTATGCGCCAACCGGTCCGGTTCCAACTCCGGGACCATTCATTCCAGAGATGTCCGTATCGCCAGTTTGATCAAACCAACCCGCGCGGAACTTGCCTTTGTGATCACCAAACTTCCAATTCGGCCCAGCTTCTGCGATGAGAAAATAACTGCCCGGATTATCCCAAAGAAAAGTGCTCATTCCATGCGAGCCCGTATTCGTTCCCATCGTTCCCGTCGATGGGTTTTCATAGTTACTCGTTCCATCGAAGAAACCGAATCGAACATCAAAGTTCTCGAAGGGCGTCGCAAGAATTTCGACGCCGCCAGCTTGGCGTGGATATGTCGGCATGTCCTGCACCATTGTGGCTGGGTAATAGGCTGCACTGTTCACGAAATTCAGTCCTGTGCATGGAACTGCGAAATCAACGTTGGCGTCGATCTTTCCAAACTTCACTTGCAAGCGATCCCCAAGGATGTCCTGCTGATACCAATACTGTGCGAGCGCCGTAAATGACCCTAAAGAATTGATGACGTCGTATCCCCAATAGTCCGGAACAAGTTCTCCTGGTGATCGCGTTTGACTCGCAGTCTGGAAATCTACAAAGACCGTTCCGCCCTTGAGGCTGAACAATTTTTCCATGTCTACTGTCAAGTTGAGATCAATCAGCGAAAGCATCGTGAACCCGTTGACTTGACCGCCATTGATCACATTGACAAAGTCAAGGGTTGCCGTTCCTTGCACTGTGAGCCCTGCGTTTTGCAGCGAAGAGCGAACGCCAAAGGCATCGCCAGTCATCGCATTGGATTCCCACGGCCAACTTCCGCCCGCTACTGAAGTTGCGGCGGTCTCGCTTTGAGGTCCGACGGCTTTCTCGTGCTGCAGATCTATCGGATTCTGAGGCGGATTCGTCGTCGCAGGTGGCGTGACAACTGGATCGAATGGCTTCGGCATCGATCCAGTTTGAGCGACAACCGATGCAGATAATTGATGCATCGCGATCATCGCACAGAGAAAAATTCCGTTGGCTTTCATAGCCTAGTTATAACTCAAATCAAGAGTTAATGTTTAACTCAGCCACTGTCGCGTACCGCGGCTCGTGCGATGCCGCGGAGCATGTCTCGAAAAATAATTTGATGCAGCGGATAAATGGCATACCAATATGCAAGTCCACCCAGACCAACAGGATCAAAGATCGCCGTCTGACGAATGATTGATGATGCGCCGTCAGCAGTAACTTCAAATTCCAGCCATGCACGCCCTGGCAGCTTCATCTCCGCAAGCAAACGAAGCCGATGGTTTGGTTCGATCACTTCGACGCGCCAGAAATCCAGCGCGTCGCCGACATGCAAAGTTGTTGGAGATGTTCGGCCTCGGCGAACTCCAACACCACCCACAAGCAAGTCGAGTGCGCCACGCACTTTCCAGAGCCAATTCCATGCATACCACCCATTGTCGCCGCCGATTTTTTCGATCGCACGAAATGCAAGTGCCGGCGCGATCTCGACTCGTATGGTCCGTGAATCGACCAAGCGCGTACCGAACTTCACACCGCCCCATGCCTGGTTAGGCGTGTTCCCCGACTCGGATAATGCTGGGGATTGGGATCCCGAAGATGAGAACGCATCCGACCACCGCGTCGTTGCAAACCGCTCCTCATCGCTCTTCAGCGCACGGTGGACCGCTGCTTCGACGCCGATTGGACGAATTGCAAAGGTTGTCAGCGCAGAATTGTCTCGCACGACAGTCGTGTGCACAATGCTCGCAACCAACTTGCGCCCGATTCGTGCATAAAGCGGCGTGATAAAACCAAGCCACAAACTCGACAAGAATGGCGTCAGCACTGGCACAGGAATCATTCGGCATCGCATGCCGCGTTGGCGTGCATACACACGCATGATGTCTGCGTACGACATTTGATCTGCGCCACCGATTTCGTAGACACGGCATTGCTCCACGGGCAATGTCAGTGCAGCCATCAGATATGCAAGCACATCGTCGATGGCGATCGGTTGCGCTGGCATCTTGACCCACTTTGGAGTGATCATGATTGGCAAACGATCAACGAGTGATCGAATCATCTCGAACGACAAACTGCCAGATCCAATAATGATCGACGCACGAAATTCCAGTACTGGCACAGTCGATTCCCGCAGAATCTGCCCCACCTCGCGCCGACTGCGCAGATGCGGCGACAGCGCTTCGGTATCGCTCGCCAGTCCGCCGAGATAGATAATCCGCTCGACTCCTGCGGCTTTCGCGGCCTGACCAAAGTTCTGCGCGGCAATGCGATCCGCTTCTTCAAAGGATTCGTCTGCACCCATGGAATGAACCAAGTAGTACGCAATACGAACACCTTGCAGTGCAGCGTCGAGGCTGGCGCGATTCAATACATCGCCAGCAACAACTTCTGTCGAACGAGCAACCTTCGACTGAAGCACTTCTGGGCGTCGAGCCAAGCATCGCACGCGACAACCGTCGGCTTCGAGCAAGTGCAGAAGGCGACCTCCGACATAGCCGCTTGCGCCAGTGAGAAGAATGAGTGGCGATGTCTTGATTTTGTTTTCGTTTGTGGTCATAGATAGCTCGGCGCATCGCCTCAATTTCCAAAAGAAGTCGACGAAGCACTGCCAAGTCTAGGCGTGCTGACGACCCCGATCGCATTCGACGCATCGCTGCATTTGCATATACTCGCTTCATGTCAACAGCAACCATCAAGACCGCCAAGGGCGACATGGTCGTCGAGTTCTTCGACACCGATGCGCCAAATACCGTCGCCAACTTTCGCAAGCTCGCAAAGCAAGGCTTCTATAAAGGGCTCAACTTTCACCGAGTGATTCCAAACTTTGTTATTCAAGGTGGTTGCCCGACTGGCAGCGGATCCGGCGGCCCTGGTTGGAAGATCAAGTGCGAAACAAGCGGCGGAAATCAACGCCACGATCGCGGCGTACTTTCAATGGCGCACGCGGGCAAGGACACTGGCGGATCACAATTCTTCGTCTGTCATAGCCGCGATAACACAGCACATCTCGACCGCGTTCACACGTGCTTTGGCAAAGTGACCAAGGGCGTCGAAGTGGTCGACAAGATCGTCGCTGGCGACAAGATTATTGATATCACGATCGACGAGTGATCGCAGGGTGATCGCAGAAAGCTAAACCCAACCGCGGATTGAATCGAACCGCTGTTGCGTTATAGGTTTTCGACTTTCCAACCAGCACGATATGGCCGCTTCAGCATTGCACTCGCAACAGGGCTATTGCTGAAACTACAAGTCGCCTCGTCGTACAGCAGTGTCTTGCCTGGGTCCAATGAGCTCATTGCGCCGATCGAAAGACTTTCGCACATGAGTGCCGCTTTCTCGAATCGGGAAATACACGCGTCCTTCTTGCCGGCAAGGCATGCATCAATCCAATCGTGCCAGTGATTCGAACTCTTCAAATCCTCTGGTTTCATTTCGACAACCTTGCCATCCACAAAGATCCGCGCCCATGCGTGCTCAATTGGGAACCACATAACTCCCTTCTCGCCGACCAAGATCACACCGCCATCACCCTTCACAACATCTTCTGCTTCCTTGCCGCCTTCCCATCCTGTGAGTAAGCCGATCGCCTTGAAGTCTGGAAACTGTCCGCCATCAAACCATTTCAGCGTGAGACCAGACTTTGCAGTCTTGGGCGTTGGCGCATACGTGATGACCACCGATTCACTCTCAGGAAACTGATCGGTCGATGGCTTCACTGGTGTGCAGTATGCAGTGAGTGGCCGCCCAAGTTGCAACTCATAAAAGGGAACATCCAACATGTGGCAACCCATGTCGCCGAATCCGCCAGTTCCCCAATCAATCGTCCCGCGCCAATTGAACGGCGTGTATCCATCTTTGTATGGACGACTAGGAGAGACTCCCAAGAACAAATCCCATGAGAGCCACTCTGGAATCGGATCGCTCCCTTGTGGACGAGGATTACCTTGCGGCCACCATCCCGCAGGTCGATTGGTCCACGCGTAGATTTCCTTCACTGGCCCGATGGCTCCATCGCGCAACAATTTCGCGCCGTAACGACGCCACTTTGTAGCGATCCGCTGCGTGCCCATCTGAGTTACCAGCGAAGGCTTCGATGCGGCGACTTCCGCCAATCGCCGATTTTCATACGCGCCCTGCGCGAGCGGCTTCTGGCAATAAACGTGCTTGCCTCGGTTGAGCGCTTCCATCGCAATGGCCGCATGCATATGGTCTGGCGTGCTGACTACAACTGCATCAAACTTGTCGGACATCGTTGCATACATCTCGCGCCAATCAGCGAATGCCACGGCTGAAGCAAAGAGTGGTGCGATGGCTTTACCATCCTCGCCCTTCCCACCGAGCCGAAGCATGTCGAGGTGCCGACGGTCGACATCGCAGAGTGCAACAATCTCCACCGACTTGTGCTTTGCAACTTCCGCGAGATCAGCTGATCCCATGCCACCGCATCCCACTTTGGCAATCCGGAGTTTGCCACTCTTCCATGGTTGGTTCTTACGAAGGTTCAAGACCGAGCTGAGGGCAAATGGCGCAGCGAGCGAGGCGGCCACGAACGATCGGCGTGAAATATGCATGGAGCATATTGAACAATAAAACTCGCTCAGGCGTATGAAAATGTGCAAAAATTTGATAGCAGCGGATCAAGTTCTACCCGCCGAATGCCCCATGCGATCGAAAAGGTGCGGTGCAGCGCGAAACCGATGCGCAGCACGGGATCCCAGAGCACTCCAACTCAAACGGCTTGAGCAGATCGAATGCGAGGCAGCAAAATATCTTGCATCATCTTCAGGCAATCTTCTCGCAAATGCGGAAGGAATGTGATCACGAAAATAATCCGCAGAGACGCAAAGAAATATCTGTTGTCGTGAAAATATGCACGCTCTTCGGCAGATTTGTCTGCGAAATAATGCTTCTCAAAAATTTTCCAAATCTCCAGCCCTACGTCATTTGGAATTTTCGTTGCCTTAAAGGTCAGTCCGAGTTCTTCTGAGCCATACAGGGTGTACATGAGCCCGACATCAAACAAATAACTGCCGATAGAAAAATCGCCCATGTCAATAATGATCGGCTCGCCATTCTGAATCATGATGTTGCTCGAGTGCAGATCGAAATGAACACAGGTCTCCGAGTCTGGCATGAATTCCAGATTCTTCATCAGAAGCGCAATGTCTTCGCGAGTCAACAATCCCTCCATCTGATTGATGTAGCCGCGAAACTGCGCTTTCATATTCGGCAGAATTGCGGGATCTCCCTTGGCGGAATGAAGTGTCTTTGCAACATCTGACAACATCTTCGCGTGCTGCTCAATATTGCCTAAATCGTTCTTGATGACCGTGCTGAAGAGTTCGGCATCGAGCATTTCAAAAACGATCCCCGTTCTCTTTCCACACGAAACGACATCGTAAGAAATCGCCGTGGGGATGCCCATCAAAAACGCCGCTTGGGCAAACTGCTTTTCTTGCTCTGCGATCGAAGCGTCCACCCCTTCGAGATAGAGCTTAACGACCGTGTCTTGATCGAGTCGATAGCACTCTCCACAAACACCCGCTGACATGAACTTCAATCCCTCAATCGAGATCTCGCGCATCTTTCGCTTGATGGAAACAATTTTGGAAAGCCCAGTCACATCAAAGATGCCATACACCTCTGGCGAGACGTTGATCAACGTCATCGTTCCTTTGCCGGCACTCATCTGCTTCTGCGCGATCAAAATAGATCTCAGGCCGAGACTGGAAATGTAGTGACACTCATTAAAATCGAGAACGAGTCGACTGATCCCATCCAACTGCATTTCCTTATCGAACGCAGCTGACGTCATCCCATCGAGTTTCCCCATCACACCAACCGAAAGCGTGTCGCCAGCCTTTTGAGTTGTAATATTCATTAGTTTCGAGGCTATCAGAATCCTTCAAGAAAATTGAATCGCACTTTGCATTTGGGTGTTCAAACAGTCGCGACTCTACCGCTGCCGCAACCGACTTTGATTACCGAACTGGGTGCTGTCCAGATGGCGTGACTTCGCCCAAATCGCGCTCGATTTCTTCCAAGGTTCGCCCTGCTGTTTCGGGAAGGAAAAACAACACGAAAAGCAGTGTGATCATGGCAACGCTTGCAAAGAGAAGAAACGTATTGCTGGCACCAAATGCGCTCAGCATGGAAAGAAAAGTAGCGCCCACAATGAAGTTTGCGAAGTAATTTCCTCCGCACGCAATTGCGTTGCCGGTACAGCGAGCCTGGAGCGGAAACATTTCGCCGATCAATACCCAGACCAACGGGCCCATGCTGAATGCGAAGCATGCGATATACACAACCACACATACAAGTGTGAGCCATGCCAAAGTTTCTGATCCTTCGGGAGTGCTTGGTAGATCCTGCGGTGATGCCACATCCGCCGAGGCGTTCGCAGATGGACTCGCTGCAACTGTTGGTGCAGCCGATGTGTTCAGCGATATTTTCTGCTTTTCCGCATGATCAAATTGCTTGAAGGCGATTCCCAAAATACCGAGTGATGTGACCATGCCCGTCAAGCCCCAGATGAGCAATGTGCGCCGTCCGGATTTATCCACCATGCCAATCGTGATGAATGTTGCGATGACATTCACAAGTCCGACCACCAACGTCGCCCACAGTGCGGCCTTTGCATCGGCAAAGCCAGCCTTCTGAAAAATGCGTGGCGCGTAATAAATGATCGCGTTGATCCCAATAAATTGCTGCAAAACGGCAAGTGTTGTGGTGATGATCAAGGCTCGTCGTGCGGCGCGACTGCGAAACGCGAGCCACCAATGGGACTGACTTCGCTGGGAATCAATATCGGCCTGGATATCGCGCAGAGCACTCTCAGCCATTGCTGGCTCCAATGTGCGATCGAGAACTTTCTTGGCTTCGGCCATACGTCCACGCGAGGCGAGCCAACGCGGACTTGAAGGCATGAAACTCATTCCAACCGCCAACACGACGCCAGGCACCGCGCCAAGACCGAACATCACACGCCAGTGTGGTGCCGCCGCGAGATCAACCATATAGCTGATCATGATTCCAATCGTGATGAAAAGTTGATACAGCGTGATCATCATTCCGCGGCGATCCGGCGGTGCAATTTCTGCGACATACAGTGGCGCTGCCACAGCGGTGATACCGATGCCGAACCCGACAAGAAGGCGTGACATTGTGAGCGTTTCTGCGCTGCCAGATGCTGCGCTCGCAAATGCCCCCACGACAAAGATTGCGCCCGCCAGCATGTTGGCCGAGCGTCCGCCAAAGCGGCGTGTGTACCAACCCGCACCGAGCGCACCAAGAAAACTTCCGACCAACACTGCACTGGTTACAACTTCTTGACCTTGATCGGTGAGCGAAAACTTTTTCCCCAAGAACAAGAGCGCCCCGCTAATCACGCCAACGTCATAACCAAACAGCAACCCGCCGCATGCGGTCATGATTGCGATCAGCATGACATACGTATTTTTGCTCATCAGTTGATACTAGTGTGAACATGGTTTCACACGGCGGAACTCGCAGCCGAACCACTCGCATCATGCCCGTGGAGTTGCCATGCTTTCAGCATTGCATCTTCAACCGCAAGGCCAACGCAACGACAGGACTGCCATCGCCACTTGCTGGATTGAATGACACCTGCATATCAGGCGAAAATTGGACGGTATTGGTCACTTGCAGACGGTAAAAAGTTTCAAGCACGCTGGCACTTTGCGGATCGCTGCCGACGGGCTCGTTGCCATACACATTGTTCGGCTTGGTCCATGCATAGGCAATCCCAAGGTCATCGTCGGGGCGGCCGAACGGGCGCACAATTGATACGCCAGCGCTGAGTTCCTGCTGCGCCACCACACCAGTGCTCTCACCAAGTCCGTATTCAACGAACACGCCGAACCAATCGCTCATTTGCTGCTGCCCAAGAAAACCAATCATCGAGTTGTTCTGTTTGATTCCAGTCACATCGCCGTATCCCGAATAGGACTGATTGCCGGCATTGGTCGTTCCAATTGTCACGTTGTATCGAGAGAAACTGCCGAGCCAATTGGGGGTCCATCCAATTTCGAATCCAGCCCAGTACAAACCTTCATTGAAATTCTGGAAGGAATCGCCAGGATAATCTGCGATGTCGAAAATGGCTGCATTGATGTAGATGTCATCGCAAGGAATCATTTGCGTGACAATGCCGGGCGAATAGGTTCCTTGCGCGGGCTGAAACACGCTGTTGCCATCGAATGATCCATTGAGAAATTGACGCGCTTCATCATTGGCATAAAAGTTCAATAGAAAAAATTGATTCGGATGCATTTTTCCAACACTCACGGTGAGCCTGTCGTCGAGGAACCCCTGTTGAAAACTGAGAATATTCAACGTGCTGTTGTTGCCATTTTGCAGCGAGTCCATAAAAAAATAAGAACCCGAGGCACCTCCTGGCGTCCAAGTCGATGGCTGGCCAATGACATTATGTTGGCGAAACAGCACTTGAACGGCGCTCGTTCCAAGTCCGGGTGATTTCGCAAGCACTGTCAAGAAATTGGCATCAAGCCGACCAACACCAGCAATGTTGCCCTGATCTGGCAATGTGCGGGAAACACTTTGCACGACCAGCGTGTAATAAATGTTGGAGATCGTGCTGCATTGTTCATAGAGCAGATGTTCCACAGCGCGAATTGGCCGAAGGGGATCCTCCAGAGGATCTGGAAGCAGCGGATCGATCGGCGTGAAACCGAACGGACTATTTGCGTGGTTCATATCAAACTGGCTTTCCAAGGGCCGTGGATCCACGAGTGGCAAAAAGAAAATTGGGCTTAAGACATCGCCACCAAACTGCGCGCGCCGAATGCCATTCATGATGTCCCACGCCTCAAAAAATACAGGCGGCTTCAAGCCAGTATGGTCGGACAACATGTAATCCTGGACCACTGCTGATCGTTGCAACGTTGGACCAACCTGCGTCTGTGCGAATGCGTCCGTGGCGGTAAGTGCCGTGGAAGCAGTTGCGAAACAAATCAAATAGATGCGGGCTGTTCCTGGCATACAGGGAGAGTACATATGCGATGCATGAGGTTGGAGAGTTGGAGATACAGCGCCATACAATCGCTCTCTATGGCGCATTTGAAAAACGTTGTCATCACATTGATTCTGTGCTGTCAAACCATTGCGGCTCAAACCGCCGCAGTTCAACCCACTCCTGACGACGCGGTCATCACTCCCCCGCCCGAACTTGTTGCGCGACTTTCGCTCTCGCCGTTTTATACGAAATGCGTGATGGTGGAAGGCCTTGCGGTCGTTGGCTCTGCGAAGGTTTCGGATTATGGCTTACTTGAAGCGGCGTATCTCATTCGAAAAGAGATCGGACATCACGCCGAAATTCTGCACGCGATGGCGAAAAATGGCGTGCGCTTTGCCGTGATGGCGCCAACCGAGATGACCACCGATATCCCAGAACACAGCGATCTCACGCCGCACAACTTCTGGAATCGTCGAGCGCGCGGGCTTGGCGCTACGACACAGCGACCCGCTGTCAGTTGCGGCGAAGAAAATCTTCTCTGCTTGCGTGGCGATCCCTATTCCACAGAGAACATTCTCGTGCATGAATTTGCCCACGCGATTCACGAAATGGGACTCAATACAGTTGACCCAACATTTGATGCGCGATTGCAAACGGCGTACGACACTGCGAAAGCTGAAGGCTTATGGAAGGGAACCTATGCGATGGAAAATCGCATGGAATACTGGGCTGAGGGTGCGCAGTCGTGGTTCGATACCAACCGAGCGAATGACAACGAGCACGGTCCGATTGATATGCGAGAGAAACTGAAGTCGTATGACCCGAAACTCGCTGCGCTGTTGACCGAAATCTTTGGCGATGGAGCGTGGCGATATGTCCGACCAGACCGACGAGTGGAATCAGAGAATGACGGCAATGCGAATGGCCTCGCGCATTTATCTGGATTCGATCCTTCAATCCGCGCGCCATTCATCTGGCCGATGAAACCGAATGCTGATGCGTCACTCGAAACTCTGCTTGCGTGGATTCCAGCAGAATCAATGCCGCACGCAACACCACCCGCCGCAAGCACACCAACCACAATTCAATTCGTCAATCAGC
>Ga0214919_10009028_pt1 | contig 12933 bp, 12 predicted proteins | sample LL1503_MetaG_FD_177994 | JGI IMG/M metagenome (GOLD analysis project Ga0214919, IMG submission 177994) | Freshwater microbial communities from Lake Lanier, Atlanta, Georgia, United States - LL-1503 | ecosystem: Environmental > Aquatic > Freshwater > Lake | place: USA: Georgia | collected...
AATAAAAGAAGCTATGACACATAAATCGGGTAGTGCGGGTGGATTATTAGTAGGTAATAGACATTCAGAGGGCGGAATAAAAGCGGTTAACAAATCTACTGACCAACCACTTGAAATGGAAGGGGGTGAGGTGGTCATAACAAGAAATGCCGTGTCTGATGAAAAGAAAAGGGAGTTTGAAGGTAAAATGCTAACAAATCGTGAAATATTATCTAAAATAAACGAAAGCGGAGGCGGAGTATCATTTGATAAAGGCGGAAAAGTAGAAGATGAAGATTGTGGTTGTGAACATTATGACGAAGGCGGACAAACTGAAATTATGATGTTTGGTATTCAATACCCCGAATTAACCCCAAGCGAAATGCTAGATAAAATATATGATGATAACTGCGATACATACGAAGAAGGTGGGTTAATAAGATTGGTACATAAAAAAGTATATTCTATGAAAGATTTTATATCAAAAAATCTAAATATAGACCCATTAGCACATAAAAGAGCATATAAAGATTATCTTTACAATATACACCATATAGTTTTTGACGAATTACCTCAACAAATGAAAATGGGATTATTATTAGGAAATCAAAAATTAATTGATAAATATATAAATTCATAAAATGCAAAATTATTTTTTATTAAAAAATGGAGTTCAGATTAAAGAAGAGGGTAAAGGAGTTGGTAGAGTTTTTGAATTTGAATTAGATAGAACAAAAATAAAACAAGTTGAGGTTGCGAATCTTGTAAATGATTTAAAATATACAGAAGGCGTTAATCACGCTAGTTCTAGATTTAATGTAAATAATAATACTAATACAATAATGATAGTTCCATTTGCGACTATATCATCAATGCAAGAATTAGCATTATTTAGTAATATTGAAAGGATATTAGAAGGAGTTGGTTATAGCGGTAAAACATCTGCCTTAACTGACGTAGAACCTATTTTGGGGATTAATGTAAGTGGTGAAATGTATTATTATATTTACGATGTAATTGATAAAGACATAAATGATGAGTCTAATTCCGTTTATTTATGTAGTCTTAGTCCAACGGGGAAAGAAGAGCAAATAATGAGAGAACGCTTTTTTGTAAAAGGTGATGTTATTAGATATGAAATTGGAGGTTTTAAATACGATTCTTTAGTAAAAAACATATATAAAAATAGCTACGGAGAAATTTTTGTAGACCTTGAAAATACTTATAACGGAGAGATTGAAACTTATTCTTTTGAAAATGATACTAATGATTTTGAAGATATTAGAATATCTGTATATTATAGACTTTGGGAAAAGTTTGACAATCCCGTTTTGATTACTAAAAAAGAAGAAGTAAAAGAAAAAAATCAAGTTGACCAACAAATAGAAGATGAAATCAAATCTTTAAACAAGCAAATTGCTGATTTAGTTTTTTTAAGAAGTTTATTATTACCAATAGATTTTGAAAAGAAAATAGATTTTGGTCAGAGAATTGCAGAAAGACAAAAACAATTAAGCGAATTAAATTTTAAACTAGTAGAAAGAAGATTAGGTAACAAAGATATATTTGACGAATTATTTGAGCAATCATTTACCGAAGTAAAACATAGTTATACCAATAATTATTCAAAAAGTGATTACGGAGATTATTTTACACCAAATGGAGAAAAGTCAAAATTGTCTGACGAATTAAATATTATGATTAGAACTCCCGAATTTATACAATGGTTTGGGGATTGGGAGTTAGCATACTTATATAAAGATACAAATGCACAAGTAAGTTGTTCAAAAGTTATTGATAGCAATTACGAGCCATTATTAGTATGGCACGGAACGGGTGCTGAATTTTCTTATTTTAAGTTTGACAATTTTCCCGCTACATATTTTGCAAAAAAGAAAGCATATTCAGAATGGTTTGCTAATTTACACGGGGGGGACGAAGGGTACACAATACCTTTTTTCCTAAACATTAGAAATCCTTTAGATTTAAGGGGTTTTGGTACTAGAAAAATTAAAGCAAAAGAGTTTTTTGACTATATTTTCTTAAAAACGGGGTTAGATATGGATATGTTAGAAATTAACCCTATCTTTACTTCCTCAAATTATCCTCCAAATGAAACTTGGGTATATTTAAGAAATAACGCTAAAATGTTAAAAAAACTTTCTGAATCAAAAATACACGATGGGATTATGTTTTTTGAAACCAACCCAAGCGTTCCTCTAGATAAAGAAGCACACGACACAGAAGCGTATATTATATTTGAAGCAAATCAATGTAAGGTTGCAAGTACAGATAGGGGTATGTTACTTTTATCTTCATTAAAATCATTCTTACTAAAAAATGGTGGACAAATATGAAATTAAAAAAAGAAAATTTTAAGAAATCTGTTCAAGGAGAAATGACTGCTTATTCCTACGAATGTAAAGGGATAAATTTTTTTATTGAAACAAGTGGAGGTAGAGATAACAAAAATATTTCTGTATATAAAGAGGTAGATGGTAAAAGAGAAGAGGAATTAAATACTTCAGATAGTTTAGAAGCGTGGAATCATTTTGAAAAATTATTAGAAGAATGTTCTCCCGAACAAGGTTCAAGCGGTGGATTTGCAAAAAGTCCACAAGAAAACCCTAATATTTTACCTTTATTAGCTATTAAAAGAATGTCAGATGGTAAATATAGTGGTACTTTATTTGCACAATTAGAAGATAAAACACAAATAAGCATTTTTAATTTTGTCGTAGATAGTGATGCAATGCCTAGTAAAATACCTAACGATGTATTCGTAGTAAATTGGTCTGATGAAGAAGTTAATATGATGTTGAAGTGTGAAATTGCTATGAAGGAATTTGATATAGTATTTGAAGAAGATAAAGAAAAGAAAGTATTTTTATTCATACCAAAATCAATCGTAAATCAAGGTGGCGAAAAGGGTGGAGAAGAAGGCGGTGAAGAAGGTGGTGAAGAAGGCGGAGACGAAGGTGGTGAAAAAACAGATAAAAAATCTGATAAGAAAGGTAAAGGCGAACCAAAAGAAGATGGCGAACCAACGGATGAAGAAGGGGAAGAAAGTGATGAAGAAGGTGATGAAAAGCAGACAGACCCAAATCAAAAAAAGAAAAAATCTAAAAAGAAAGGTAAGCCAACTGATGAAGAAGGCGAACCAACTGATGAAGAACCCCAATTTAAAGAAGGTAAAGGTAAGCCAACAGAAGAAAAAGGGGATAAAGAAGATGGTCAAGACGATGAGGACGGAGAACCAAGCGAACAAGAAGAAACAGACGAGCCAATAAGTAAAGGAAGTATGTCTTTAGGAAATGCAAAAGTTGACTTTGGAGAAACTATACAAAAAATCTCAGAAGTAACGGGAGTACCAACTTCTAATGTAGTTACATTTTTTAGAACTCAAAATATGGGCGAATCTTTTTTAAGAACTTCTAACTTTAATAAAATAAAACAAGAATTAAATTTACCAAACATAACACCAAAGCAATTAAGCGAACAAATCATAAATTCAAAAAAAAATTAACAAATGGCTAGTCAAATTGAAATTTTAGAAAACATAATAGCTACTAACCCAAATCCAAAAGATGTTGCTGATGCACAAGCACAATTAGACCAATTAAACAGATTGGCTTCTATTGGTTCTGCACAAGTACAAGTTGCTTCACAACAAGGAACTGCGGATGCAGATTTATTAGCGGTATTAGGTGCAATAGAAAGAGCAGTTAAAGTTGGGGGCGGAAATGTAACTCAAGATGAAATAAGAAGATTATTAAACGAGGAATTAGAAAACAGAAAAATCAAAGAAAGTGATTTAAGTCCAAGTTTATTGTCATTTATTAATTCTAAAAGACAAGTTAACTTAACTATAAATAAACTATTAGGGGTTACAATTACAAAAGATGTAGAACCATCTACATTGAGCAGACCACTTACGCAAGATATATTGAGTGACTTAATGGCTAGAAATAATGTTTATTTATATGGCGGTGCGGGAACGGGTAAAACATTTATTGCTGAAGAAATTGCTGAAATGTTAGGTTGGACAAAAGTAACTATCAATTGTAATCAGTTTACAAGTCCTTTAGATATTTTAGGAGGTCAAACTATTGACGGATACCAAGAAGGTAAAGTATCAATGGCGTGGTCAAACGTAATTAAAAGTGCTGATGGTAAAGAAGAAAAAGTTGAAGGTTGCGTATTGATATTGGATGAGTTACCAAAGATTGACCCTAATACTGCGGGGATATTGAACGAGGCATTAGCAAAAGTAAAAGATTACAAATACGATGTAGTAACTAAACAATTTAACCCTCCAACAATAAGAAACGGGAAAAACCAAGTATTACCATTAGGAAATCTTTTTGTAATTGCAACGGGTAACGTACCATTAAATACAATTGACCCCGATTATGAAGCAAACTTTAAACAAGATTTATCTTTACAAGATAGATTTATAGGTTCAACATATAAAGTTTACGTTGATTACGATTTTGAGTTTAACGATGTAATGAAAGGTTTTGCGTTTATATGGTTATTCTTAGTTAAAGTAAGAGAAAAAATACAAGATTTAAATGCAACGGGACAAGCATTCGTTTCTTTACGTCTGATGATAAATGTAAAAGCAACTTATATTGCATACAGAGAAGTTGTTGGTGATATTGTTATTAATAAGGGTAAATTAAATAATAAAGCAATTAAAGACCCTAAGACTATTATTGAGTCTATGGAAACTTTCTTTACATTATTCAAACCCTCTATTAAAGACGCATTATTAAGTGATGTTGATTTTGATGGGTTTAAAAAAATAGTAGAAGAAAAGAATGCAATGCCTTATAATGAGATGAATCCAAATTTTGATACTCCATCTGAATTAAAAAAAGTAAGAGAAGTTATAGAAAAATATAAAGAAAGTCAAAAAACAATATAATGGCGTTTTTAAACACATTTGAAGGTAAATATGTTTTTGGATGGGCAATAGACGATTATGACGCTTTTTATAAAGCTATTGACCAAGAAATGTATGATGGTAAAGACGGGTTTAATAGAAAATTAGATAGTTATAAAAAATATAGTTATAACAATATAAAATTACTATTTGACAATGCACCAATACCTTTAAATCTTGGCGGGGCAACAGAAAAAAACAGACTTATAGCTACTGATAAACCTATGGGGGTTTTTGATTTTAGTTTAGCTAGTAGGGGTATGTATAAAGTTCCCGAATATTTTTCTCAAAAATTAGCTGACGAATTTCCAAATAAATTTGTAGACTACAATTTACCATCGGGGGTAGTTCCAAATAATCTTGTTACTCAAGAAGGGAAAACATTTTTTTATAAAGATTCAGACGGGATATTTAATTGTATAATTCAACAAAAAGGTACAAGAGCAGTAGATTTAGGGGAAATAGGTGCTAAATTAAAATATGCTACAAGAAATAAAAAAGTATATCTAACATTCAAAAAAAATAGGGGTAAAGTAAAGTATGTAGAAATATATTCTTTATTTTATTATACTAATTTAGAGGGAGACGTGCAATTTGCAGTTAGACACATTCCCGCATTAATGGTTGCAGATTATTTAGAAAGCATTGGTATTAAGACTAGGTTCTATATGACTAGGTTTGTTACATTACCCAATACACCTATTAGATGGGATTTAAGGGAGTTTAACGAAAATGGTATTGAATTGCCTTTATATAAAATGGCTAAAGATAAAAGTAGTGTTCAATCAGCATTATATATTCAACCTATTATAGTAAAAGATTTTGGTCAAGATATAGATAAAGCATTTGCATTAATGATTTCATCTAGTAGTCGTTATGAGACTTATGATGCAATGGCAAAATATTCTATAAAAAAAGAAGTTACTAATAGAAGTTTTCCTATACTTGGTGAACCTAGATGGACGCAAAATGATTATACAGAAGGTTTTGAAAGGTATAGAAATAAATATCAATTATATAATAAATTAGGTTTCTTTAAAACTAAAGAAGTATTACCCGAAGCAATGATGTTTTTTCACGATTTTGTGATAAAAACTTATTTTTCAAATTTCTTGAGTAGTGTAAAATTATACATAAAAGGTTTTAGAACTGCGGGTACTGAAAAAGATGCAGAACTTTTAATTGATGTGAATGTTAATCCGTTTTTTAATTGGTGGATGAGATTATCTGCAAATAATTTAAAAAACAAGGTAGAATTAATTAACTCTTTGGAATTAGTAAAAGACTTAAAGAAAATACAGAATGAACTGCAATCTTTAGTTGATGAACTTAATACTATTGTTGAAAATACTCCCGAACCAAAGAAAGACAATTTTATAACTAAAAATGGGAATACATTAAAAAAGTTTTATAAAGATTACGGAGAAAAGGTATTAAGAAATTATAATATGACCAATTATCTTGGTAAATTAGATTTTAAACCTTATATTTACACAATAACGAGTGAGATAACGACTTATGCGGAAGGTAGTATGTTTGAAACTACAAAAGATATGCAAGTTATTAAAAATAGTTTAGCATTAACAATTATTGAAGCATTACAAAACTTTTAACTATGAATAAGGTAACAACAAAACAATTAGGTGCAATGAAACAACTTCTTTTAAACTTAAAGGAGTTTGGGGATTTAAAATATGGTACGATAGGTAATGTGGTAGTAATGACACATAAATTAATGCCGACAAGCATTATGGTAAAATACGAGAAAAATTTTACTACTATGGGTCAAAGGGATTACGAAAACAGAATAGCATCGGTAGACATAGATGGTAACATTAGTTTTATTGATGATAAATTTAAAGACATATTTGAGAGGTCAGCGTTTTTATCAGAGTGTAAAGAATTTGATATAGACAATCCTAATCATTATGAAAAAATAGATTAGTATGAATAAAGCAATGGTGCAAGATTTATTGGATAATTTCGTTATGAAAAACGAAAAAAATTTTGATAGGGTTTCCGATGAAAACCCTATTTTGTATAATGCGGTAATTGATGCACTAGACTTTTTATCTGTTCGTTTTGGAACGGGGGTTCATATTCCTAAAATTGAAAAAGAAGAACCTAAGATTGAAAAAGAAAAAGTCTCTTTGAATGTTGGGGATTATTTTATAAACAACGCTTTAGAGACACCAATAGTCTTTAAGATAGTTGACTTTATGGATAGTGGAATTGGGTTTGTAGACGCAGAAAAAGGGGGTAATTCATTTAGATTTAGTACGGGGGTAGGTGAAGCGGTAAGTAATTTTGAAAGCGGTAAATGGGTAAAGGTTGAACCTAAGTCTATTGATGACGATATAAAAGAGGGTGATATATTGCAAGACTCAGCAGATGACCAAACTAAATTTAAAGTTTTATTAATTGGTAATGATTTAATAGACCTAGAAAAATTATGGAATGGGGAAACTTATTCTACAAAATTAAAAATTATTAAAGATAGAGTTAAAAAAGGGAGTTTAATAAAAATTACCGAAGCGGTACAAGAACAACCAATTTCAAAATCGGTAAAAACTCCAAAAAAGACTAGTACAAGTAAAGAAATAAAAGAGTTAAAAGAAGCTATTGAGGGTTTAGAAACTGCGTTTGATTATTTGGAAGATGACGAAAAAACGCAACTTGAAGAATTAAGGCAAAAATTATCACAATTACAACAAAAAAAATCTTAATTTTAAAAATAAATAATTATAAAAAATGGCAACTACCACACAATTAAGGACAGATATTGATAAATTAAAAAAAGCAATAGCTAGTAAATTTACTCCAAAATCAGCAAAGTCAAAGTTAGAAGCACAATTAAAAAAAGTTGAAAAAGAACTTGCTGATAAGAAGGCGGGTAAAACAACTACAAGTACAACTGCATCTACCAAAGCAACTTTCAAAAGTCTAAAAGATTTAGTAAGAAGAACTAAAGAACTTAGTATTTATAAAGGAAGTAGCGAATCTAATTTGCAAAATGATGCAGAAAGAAAAGCATTACCATCTTCGGCAGTTAAAGGAAGAAGAACATCTCAAGGGTTAAGGTCTAATCAATATGGGGATAAAGGAAGCAACAAAGGTCACATTTACTACGAATACAGAAAAAATCGTATAGATGTAAAACAACCTAAAAGCAAACAAAGATACCCAATACTAGAGGATGGCGGAATGATGGCTAAAGGTGGTGAAGTTTACAAAATTCAACAAAAATATAAATACGAATTACAACCTAAATGGGAGGATGAAAAATTCCAAACGGGTGGTAGGCATTTTTTGAGTTTTAAAGATGCTCAAGATTTTAAGAAAAAATTATCGGGAATGTCATCTTCTATGGAATATAAAGTCATAAAAGTAGAAGATAAAATGGCTGATGGTGGAATGATGGCTAAAGGTGGCATTAGTGAAAAACCTATTCCCGCTATAATGGATGACTATGGAAACATTAATAGTGAAAAAAAATTACAAAAAGATTTAGAATATTTAAAAGAAGCATACGAAGATAAATCAATAACAAAAGATGAATATAATAAACAATATAATGAAATAAAAGAACAAATTAAATTGTTACAAAAAAAAGAAAATGGTGGTATGATGGCTAAAGGGGGGGATGTTGGTAAAGATTATAATGTAATGTATAATGTTGGTAAAGTTAAATATCTTGTTAATTTTCACGATGGAATAAAGAAATATGATGACGGAAGTGCATTTTATGATATTAGGTCTTTTAAAAATAAAAGAGACCTTAATGAATTTATTTCTAAATTAAAACAAGAAGGATATAAAGGTAATTATGCTCAAGGCGGAATGGCTGAAATGGAAATGCCAAACGGGGGCGGAATACAATCAAGTACACACAAATTACATAGATAATGAAATTATTTACAAAGGATATAGACAGACATTTATTTAAGCAGTATCATTTAGGTAGCGACTTAGAGAATCAAGTTGTTGTAGCTAAAATATTCAACCCGTATCAAAATATGCGTTGGTTTTTGATTAATTCAGATGTAGACGACCCCGATTATATTTGGGCAATAGTTCAAATGGGTAATAATGTAGAAGTAGGTAGTGTAAGTCGTAGTGAGTTAGAAACTATAAGAATATCTCCGTTTAGACTTCCATTAGAAAGGGATTTAGGTTTTAGACCCGTAAATGCACAAGAACTTTTAAATGGTTTAAGACAAGGTAAATTCTACAAAAAAGGTGGCTTTGTAGATAATGAGAATAAAGAAATGGTAGAAAATCAAGCCACAGAGGTAAAGCACCATTCAGAAGAGTTAATTAATGCCTTAAAAAATACAGACCACGTTGACGCTTGGGTAGTAGGAAAAATGGAAAGAGCAACAACTGACTTATCTGATGTTACTCACTATTTAGATGGGGAGTCAAAGAAAATGCGTGATGGGGGTTCAGTAGATTATCCTTCAATATCTGAACGAAAAAACAAATCATTTTATCATTTAACTTGGGATGATGGGGATAGTGTTAAAGATTTAGTATTTACAGATAAGTTTGAAGCGGAAGAAAAGTTTGATGAAATATCTAGAAATAAAGGTGTAGTTGCTATTCATTTATCAAAAGAAACATTTAGTGAGTATGGTCATTTAGAAAAACACGATACCTATAAAATCTTTCCAAAATTTGCTGACGGGGGTGATACAGATACGGATATTTATTATGGAGTAGTAGACGCTAATAATAAACTTGTTTTTCAAAGTAAAAATGAAAGAGAAGCAAAGCAAGTTTCTTACTCTTATGCGGGTTCTGTCATTAAAAAGTATAAGGGTAAAGGTAAAATGGCTGACGGGGGAATGATAGACAAACTAGTTGGTAAGCACATAGATATTTACACAGAGGGAGTTAAAGAGCCGATGACTGAAAAAATTATCTCATCAAGACTAACCCCTTCTCAATATACACATAGAGATTTAATTCTTGAAATAAAAGGTGGTGGGGAAGAAAGAATACCTATTTCAAAATTAGATGACTTTTTAAACCACAAACAGATACATTTGAAAGATAGCAAAGGGGAAGATTATGCTATTTCTTTGAATAAAAAATATGCTGACGGGGGAATGATGGCTGATGGTGGAAATACCAATAAGCAAGAGTGGGTTGCTATATTCCAAAGAAATAAAGGAATGGGTAATGAGCAAAAGGTTATTCAATGTTTTGGGAATACTAAAGATGAGGCTATACGAGATGCAATGATGTCAAGACCTTATAATGGGATAACAAATAATTATGAGTTAGTAAACATTTATACTTATAGTGGAAATTTACCTATGATGGCTGATGGTGGTGTGGCTGATGGCGGACAAGTAAACAAATATGCTGAAGTTTTTGACAAATTAAAAAAGGGTGATAAGGTTAAAATGACCTTTAGTAGCGGAATAAAAAAATCAAACGAAAAAGAATTACTAGTAGTTAGTAAAACAATAGTAGGTAAGGGTAAATCTTATGAGTCTGAAAAGATTACATTTAAAAATTTAGAAAACCCCGAAGGAGTTAAATATTACGCATACAAACGCAAAAGCGGTTATGTAGGTTTTGCTATGGGTGATTTGGCTATTTCTGACGTTCAAATATCTTTTGAAGATAAAATGGCTGATGGGGGAATGATGGCAGATGGGGGTATTTTATATCTTGAATCAGATGGAACTTCACAAAGATTTGTTAGTGATAAGTCAAAAGCAACTCCAATGTGGATAATGGATGCTGAATACTACATTTCAAGCCAAAATAAAAGCCACAATGCTTTAATAGAAAAAATTGATAAATCCTTACCCGATAGAGTAGGCAGAAACTATATCGTTAAAGTTAAAAAAATGGCTAAAGGTGGAATGTCTGATAGACAAGAAACGCAAGAAAATAATTTTGGTGTTAGTTACAAGTTAGGAGATAAGTTTAATTTAGGATACAGAGTAAGTGACAGACCAAATATTGAGGTGTCTATTGTTGAAATTATGCCATCGGGTTTATATTTTAAAGTTGATAAGTCAAGCAAATTATTTAGTATAAAAACATTACATTCAAAAGGTTCAACTTATACAAGTGGCGAATATCTTGTTCCAATTAAAAGTTCTAAATACTCAAAAGGTGGAATGTCAAATAAAAAAGTTACCTTTGACGACAAAGTTAAGGCAACACAAAGTATTTTGCTAAAACGCAAAAAAGTTTCTCCAAAAGTTCAAAAGGAATATGGAAAAACTTTAAATAAAAAAGAAGCATTACAATCAGCAAAAAGGATTGTGGGTGCTATGAGAAAAAAGGGAAAATAAATTAAACAAATATGACAACAATTTACGAGGACAAATTAGACGAATTAGGTCTTAAAGAAAACCAATTATCATCTCAGTTAAGAAAAAAGATTAATGAATTTAAAAAATTAATGAGAGATGTAGAAGAATTAAGAGAAAATGCTGAATCTGATGAATTAGATGAAGATGAATTAGAAGAAGCAAAAAGTAATTTAGAGGAAGCGTTAATCACTCTAGATGAATTAGATGAGTCTTTGGCTAAAGAAATTCACGTTTATAATAGACGTAGCCAAAATTACAAGTTTAAAAAAGAAGGTAAAGAAGAACCAAAAGTTGAAGAAAAAAAAGTTGAAGAACCAAAAGTTGAAGAAACAAAGGTTGAAGAAACGAAAGTTGAAGAAACTAAAAACGCAGACGGGGGTGTAGTAGAACAACCTCAAGAAACAAAAGAGAAAAAAAGCAATACTCCATTTTTATTAGGGGTATTATTAATTGCCTTAACGGGTGGATTAGCTTATAAGTTTTTAAAAAAGTAAAAAAAGTAAAATATGAATTATCAAATTGCCCTTAAAGAAAAGGGGTTAAGTGTTGACGCACTTTCAAGAAAAATGAAAGCTAGTATAAAGAAATTAGAAAAACTAGCAAAATTAGTAGAAGGAGTTGATGAAGCAAATTTAAGCCACGAAGAACTTGATAGCTTAAAAGAAATTAAAAGAAATGTTGCTGAATTAGATTCCGAAATAACAAAAGACGTTAATAGGTTTGATTTAGAATTATATAATCAAAGGGTAGAAAGGGTTAAAAAACTTCCTAATAACAATAAAAATGTTTCTGAAGTAGAAGAAACTAAAAAGGAAGAAGTTAAAGCAAAGGTAGAAGAGGTTAAAGCAGAACCTAACCCTATAATTGAAGAAAAACTAGAGCAATTAAAAAAGTATGTAGAAATTGATACAAGTAAATTGCACATAGAAAAAGAAGAAGAACCTATTGAAGTTGAAGCGGATGAGGTTGAAGAGTTTGAAAAGAAAGCAGAAGTTAAACCTAAAAAGATGTCAACTGCATTAATATTAATGGGAGTTGGTGCATTTTTCTTAACTTGGGGTGCGGTTAACTTTTTTAAAGAACGTAATTAAAAAAAACAAAATGAATACAAAACAAATTTTATTAGCGGTAGGTGGAGTTGCAGTAGGTTACTTTCTAGCTACGAAATTGACTAAAAAATGCACTTGCGGTGGTATGACTAATTCAAAAGAAGCAGATTGTCAAGCAAAATTAACTGAACAATTAAAATTAATTAGACCTACTTCTGAAGAAGCGTTAAACGAGTTTAAGACTCAGTTTTTAGCCGATTGTATGAAATAATAATAATATGCAAGTAGAATTAACTAAAGCTAGTAATAGATTTTTAAAAATTGCTAGTGTTGTTGGTGCAGTAACCATAATAGCGGGTGGGTACACTTGGTATCTGAATAATATTTGGAAACCTAAAGTATCTGTAAAATTTGTTGACTTTGAAAATGGAGTTGCTACGCTTGACCATAGCGGTAAAGAAATAGATTTAGAAGGTGATGCAGTTTATTGGATAAATGCTGATTGGGGAGTAAGATTTGGAACTATTTATAAAGAGGGGAAAAACAATTATGACAGAATTGAACTTGTTAAGAAGGGAATGGTTGTAGAATATTTAAGTAAATAATATGGGATTAGGAA
>Ga0214919_10009029_pt1 | contig 12929 bp, 10 predicted proteins | sample LL1503_MetaG_FD_177994 | JGI IMG/M metagenome (GOLD analysis project Ga0214919, IMG submission 177994) | Freshwater microbial communities from Lake Lanier, Atlanta, Georgia, United States - LL-1503 | ecosystem: Environmental > Aquatic > Freshwater > Lake | place: USA: Georgia | collected...
ACCACCATGAGCAAGAACCTTCATATTGACCATCTCGTCTACGCGACCCCCGATCTGGCGGCCGCCGTTGCCGACATCGAAGCCCGTTTTGGCGTCGCCCCAACGCCGGGCGGAGCCCATGTTGGCCTCGGAACTTTTAATGCGTTACTCGGTCTTGGCGGACGTACATATCTCGAGATTGTCGGACCCGACCCTGCTCAACCCGAACCCGTCAACCCGCGACCTTTTGGTATCGATGATTTAACTGAGCCGTCGCTCGTCGCGTGGTGTGCCGCTCCGCAACGCCCACTCGTCGATGTTGTTCAAGCTTCACGCGATGCGGGGTTTGATCCGGGTGATGTTCGCGCCATGAGTCGCCAACGTCCCGATGGTGTGTTACTTGAATGGGAACTCACACTAACTTCGCTTCCGATTCCCGAAGGTGGCGTGTTGCCGTTCTTCATTGATTGGGGTCGCACCGTTCATCCAACGGCCGACATGCCCATCGGTGGAACCTTGATGGCACTCGATCTCTTTCATCCGCAACCGCGAACAATTGACTTGTTCTTGTCGGCAGTCAGTGATGAAGCACAACTTGGTGATGAAGAAGCCAACATCACTCTCAACTACGCCGACAATGCACAGTTGACCGCCGAAATACTCACCGCCAACGGCTTAGTGATTCTTCACTAAAAATCCCCTGTGATTCTGGTGAGGAATTTTCTTCATTTTGAGTAATATTCCTCACCAGAATCACAAGGTGAGCGGGAGTTATTCAGGGGTGACGTAGGCCGCGGTGATGCCACCGTCGATGATGAGCGATTGACCCGTCATCCAACTACTTTCATCAGACGCCAAGAACAAAGCACCGTTAGCGATTTCGCTCGGATCACCAAAACGTCCCATCGGAATATGCACGAGACGTCGATTGCGCTTGGCATCATCGCTCAAAAACTTCGCCAACATCGGCGTCATAATTGGGCCAGGACACAATGAATTCGCGCGGATTCCTTGGCGGGCATAGATCACGGCAATCTCACGTGTCATCGCGAGTACAGCACCTTTAGATGCTGTGTACGCCACTTGCGGTGTCGCTGCACCCATATGGGCCACAAAGCTGGCGACATTCACGATCGAACCGCCACCTGAAGCCAACATCGCCGGAATCGCGTAACGACAACCGAGCAAGGTTCCCTTCACATTGATGTCCATCGTCTTTTGGTACACATCAACAGACGTATTTGTCGGGCCATCATCTTCGCTCAACATCACTCCGGCGTTGTTATACAAGATGTGCAGACCGCCGAAAGTTTCGACAGCGTGCTGAACGGCTGCTTCAACCGAACCTTCATCGCTCACGTCGCAACTCACGAACGTTGCTTCGCCACCAGCAGCATCGATTGCATCAACAACTTCGTCGCCATCGACCACATCAGCGATCACGATTTGGGCGCCTTCACGGGCAAACAGTTCGGCACCAACACGACCAAGACCCGAGGATCCTCCGGTGATGATGGCAACTTTTCCTTGTAGACGACCCGCGACTGTGTTCATGACAAACTCCGTTCTTTGCTCACGACGCTACTGCCCACTTCGGCAAGAATGGAGGAGTGATGATCGCGCACACACCACTCACGATCATGACTTGGAATCTGCAGGGTTCACAGCGCCCCGATATCACCAAGGTCGCCGACAAGATTCAGCAGTTTCAACCAGACATCATCGCGATTCAAGAAATACAAAAACATCAGGCCCGAGCACTATCTCGAAGGCTGGGCTGGTCGCATGTCTGGGCTTTCAAACACAATGGTTACGGTCCGCTACTTCCCCGTCGCGCCGAAGGAATGGCCATCATGTCGCGGTTACCCCTTGGCAATATGGGTAAGACCACATTGAGTTCTGGATACGGGCGGTTCACCTACCGACGACGAATTGCCATGTGGGCAGACATCAATCTCAATGCGCAAGCAATCACTTTGGTGAATACACATTTGGCATCTGATGACATCGGCAACGAAGGCTCGAATCAAGCCCGAACATTGCGGACACTCATTGACGACTGGCAACAAAAACACGTATTGATCGCTGGCGACTTCAATGATCATCATCGACCCGACATCGTGAATATTCTCAATTCCGAGCACAACCAAGATGCCTGGACGAACTCCACGTCACGATCACGCAACGGACTCACTAATCCAACGAAATCCCCGTATCAGCGACTTGATCACATCTTGGCGCCCCATACGAGCGCCATTGAACACGTTGAAGTACCCGACACCAATAACGATTGGGCAACCCTGTCAGATCACTTACCAGTGATCGCCACTATCAATCTTGCCTAGATCCGTTCGAAGTAACGGTTCTTTTCCCAGTCGGTCACGGTGCGATTGAAGGCTTCCCATTCACTTTCGGCCGAACGCAAAATCCAGTGGTGAACATTCTCACCAAAACACTCACGAGCAATTGCACTGTTGCGCCACAACTCGATGGCGTCGGGAAGATTCCATGGCACTCGCCCGACATTGGCATCTTCGTATCCGTTACCAGCGAATGGTTCACCGAGGCTCAGTTTGTTCTTGATGCCGTACAAGCCACCAGCAATTGTTCCGGCGAATGCCAGGTAACTGTTGGCATCGGCACCAGGAATGCGGTTCTCAACACGAGTTCCTGAACCGTGACCAACCTTGCGGAAGCCAAGAGTGCGATTGTCGACTCCCCAACCGATACCGGTTGGTGCCCACGAGCCCGGCTGAAAACGGCGGTAGCTATTCACAGTTGGCGCCCACAGCAACGAGAACTCACGCGCCGTATGAATTTGGCCAGCCAAGAAATGTTGAAAGGTTTCGCTCATACCCAAGGCATTGCTGTGGTCTTCAAAAACCGACTTCGAACCATCGAGAGTCCACAAACTGGCATGAATGTGACACGACGAGCCCACATCATTGAAATCGGGCTTAGCCATAAACGTGATTGATCGTCCATTGGCTGCGGCGATTTCTTTGGCGGCATTCTTGTAGATGTGATTACGGTCGGCCATTTCGACTGCCGTCGAATACGACAAGTTGATTTCGTGTTGACCAGCGCCAGCCTCACCCTTCGAGAACTCGATGGGCACACCCGAGTTTTCCAGTGCACTACGAATTGCACCCACGATGTATTCATCGCGCGTGGTTTGCAAAATGTTGTAATCCTCAGCCCAGGCCGAATGAGTGCGTAACGCACGGTAATTCTTTTCTTTAGCTTCGTCATACGAGTCGTGATACAAAAAGAATTCGATTTCGCTACCGAGCATTGGCAAGAAGCCCAAAGCTGCAGCCTGATCAACTTGCGCTCGCAAAATACTTCGGGGCGCTACGTCGACAAACGTATTGTTCACCACATCTAAAAGATCACACATGATGATTGCGGTTTTAGGCAGCCACGATGCGATACGAACGGTGTCCCAATCGGGCATAGCCAACATGTCGCCATAACCCTTATCGAAACTCGAGAAGCGGAAACCATCAGACGGCTGGTTATCGATGTCGCATGTGAGCAAATAGTCGCAGTTCTCGGTGCCGTGGTCGGCGACGTGTTCTAAGAAAAAACGACCCGTGGCGCGCTTACCGACCAAACGTCCGTAACGATCGACAAAAGCCATGATGACTGTGTCAATTTCGGAACGCAAAATACGATCGGCAAGATCTTGACGGGCAATGACTTCGCGCTTCATCATGAGACGAACCCTAGCCACGCATTATTGAAGTCACTCCCGTACCACCTCAACCAGAGGTGCACGAGGAAGATCAGTCTTTGGCGGGCTTTTTGGCGACGGCCTTCTTGGCCGGAGCCTTCTTCGCCGGAGCCTCGGCCTTCTCAGCCTCGTCGGCAACGGGCTTGGGTGCAGCCGCCTTCTTTGCAGGCGCAGCCTTCTTGACTGGCGCGGCCTTTGCGACTGGTGCTACCGGCTTGTCGTCGAGATCGTCGTCAAGATCATCGTCGTCAACTTCGACTTTCGGAGCCTCAACCTTGGGCGCAGCAGCCTTTGCGGGCTTGGCAGCCTTCACCGGCTTCAAGACTCCCTTAGCCAATGCTTCGTCCAGATAGACCTCGGCTTCGTCGGTGGTGACCTTCAAGGCCGGAGCAATTTCAGAAATCAGGTTCACGCGAGCCCGTTCGTACATGGTGCGCTCGGCGGCCGACAACGATGCATCGCGGTTACGCGCGGCGAGGTTACGAACAACTTCGGCGACCTGGTACACGTCGCCACTCTTGAGCTTTTCCTGGTGGTTCTTGAAGCGACGACTCCAGTTGCTAGGCACGCGCGGATCGGCCTTAGCCAACACGGCAACCAAGTCTTCAAGTTCGTCTGGTGACACGGGCGGTCGAACGCCGACCTCGTCAACCTTTGACATCGGAACTCGCAAGGTCATGTCGCCGATTACGGTGCGGAGAACGAGGTATTCCTGCTGCTTGCCGGTGTTGAGTGGATCTTCCTTGCGGATGGCCTCGACCTTGCAGGCTCCATGCTGGGGATAGATGACGGTGTCGCCCTTTTTGAACTTCACTCAGACCTCGCTCAGAATTGCCGAAATGGGCTGGAAACCCCTTCGGAACAGACGCTGAAGTGTAGGGGGAAAATGGTCGTTTTCATCGGGACATGACCGTTTTGATGTGCGCCCTCGGCATGATTCGAACATGCGACCGATGGATTAGAAGTCCATTGCTCTATCCAGCTGAGCTACGAGGGCGAGCATAACAAGGTTACAAGGCGCCCGCCCCGAGCACGATCTAGACCAATCAGCAACCCGCAGTGACCATCTCGTTTCCATCAATCGTTGTGCTCTCCAGAAATGGACTATCGCCGGCAAATGTCCAACGCGAGGAACAGTTCAGCGATTGCCTCGCGTTTAAGCCCAACGAACTAAATTGCAAACCAGCCGCACCCAAAGCAACATTGGTCATCTTGGGTCCATCTTCCCAACCGATAAGCGTGGCATCGTAATTCGCAATGGACAAATCAGATTGATCCAACATGTTGTTCATCGATACGACATTCGGAATGTCCCAATCGCCAAGACTTTGATTAAACAGCAAAGCACTCTGAAACATGCTGGACATATCAGTCACATTGGAGGTATTCCATCCACTCAGATCGCCATTGAACGCTCTGGCGTAATAAAACATATACGACATGTCCGTCACATTGCTGACATCCCAGACGCTGATGTCGCCATTAAACGAGTACGCATTTGCAAACATGAACGACATGTCCGTCACATTGCTCACGTCCCAGGTGCTGATGTCACTATTAAATGACAATGCAAAAGTGAAAAGTTCATATAGGTCGGTCACGCTGTCAGGCAAATCCGCGGGAACCTCATAAAGATTGACTGCTCCATAAAAACCCATGGACATCGACTGAATACCGAGATTCCCAAACGACTGGACGCTCGTCAAATACTGCGCACCAATCAATGCACCGCATGTACAACGCACCTGACCAAAACCTGTCAAGGTACCGCTGACCTTAATTGTGTATCGACCCGAATTGATGTACGTGTGCGATACCGGCCCTGCAACGGTTACGTGCTGAACGTCCGAGCCGTCGCCCCAGTCGATCTGTACATCCACAGTGCCGAAAAGACCTAATTGATACGTGAAGCCAGACGGAACACTGTCAGCGGGCGTGATTGCTCCGGCGACGTCAATCGAGGTTCCGCTAAAAAGCGAAGTATCAATCTGCAAAACCAAATCTTCATTTACAGGCGCGATCGTCGTCGTCGATGCCGCCTCGGTCGTGCTTGTTAGGGGCGCGATCGTCGTCGTCGATGCCGCCTCGGTCGTGCTCGTTAGGGGCGCGGTAGTTGTCGGCTGAACCAATGGTTGTTCGCAATTCACATTCGGGATATCAGCAACAGCAAGACCCAACAGTAAAAGTGGCACCACCGCAACCATTGACATTCGAGATGAATTGACTCGCACCCAACGAGTGACGACTATTCCGATAATTAAAAAGAAAACTGCCGCGACAACAGCGCCAGTTGAACTACCTGTTGCTGGAAGGGAACAAACATCAATTGCGAACACGACCGTCCCCAGTTCTCATCGGACATAATTTGGATCCCGCAGACCGATGCCACTGAGAAGGTAACCCGTAGTGTCGCATAAACCACGACACGGCCTGAAATTTAAAGTTGGACAATAGTTCGGCGCAAGAAATCTAAAGCCGAAATCACCGACATCTGTCGCATCTGATCGCGTTGGCCAGGCATCCGAAGCGTTGCCGAAACAGTTGCTCTGCCACTAATAGCCACGGCAATACACAACGTGCCAACCGGCTGACCATCTTGCTCAGCAGGGCCCGCAACACCGGTCAACGACAGCGCAACATCGGCACCAAGTACCCGTCGAGCACCTTCGGCCATCGCAACCGCAGCATCTTCGCTCACAACAGGTCCGCGCGGAACATCAAGCAAATCAAACTTGACCTCACTGGAGTACGACACCACGCTTCCGCGCAGCACATCACTGGCACCAGGAATCGATGTCAAGCGACCAGACACCAAACCACCCGTCACCGATTCAGCGAGCCCAAGAGTTAAACCTTGTTCGCGTAACAGATTCAATACAACTGTTTCCATGTTGTCGGCGTCAAAACCGAAGACAACGTCGCCGACAAGGTCAAGAACTTTTGCTTGCCATTCGTCAAGCACAGCATGAGCTTGTTGACTATCGGCACCCTTGGCGGTGAGACGAACCTTGATGCCCTCCCAACCACTTGCCAGAAATGCCAACGTTGGATTACCGACTTCTTCAAGCTGGGCGATGATCGGATTCAAACGTTCGTTTAAACCGCTTTCGCTTTCACCCCATGTACGAATGACGCGACTGGCAATCACGCTCGTGTCACCACTTCGGGCTCGAAGATCGGGCAAGATCGCGCGCTCCATCATGTCTTGCATTTCGTGGGGCACACCTGGCACGGCGTAAATCACTTTGTCGCCAACTGGGCACATCAAGCCCGGTGCAGTGCCGCGAGTTTGGTGAATCACTGTGGCCCCGACAGGCACCATCGCCTGTTGCAGATTATTGTCGGCCATGCGACGACCACGGGACTCAAAGATATTGCGAATCACTTGCGCGATGTCGTCGTGCATGACAAGTTCAACACCCATAACTTCGGCGATTGCTTCACGGGTCAAGTCATCGTGAGTTGGTCCCAGGCCACCACACATAATGACTGCGTCTGCTTCGCGCAAAGCCGAGCGCACGACATCAACAATGCGTTGATGATTGTCTCCCACCTTCACTTGAAGAAGGGAATCGATCCCGTTCGCAGCTAGTTGTTCACCAATCCACGACGAATTGGTATCGACAATTTGACCAAGTAGTAACTCGGTTCCGACGGCAACAACCGAGCAACGCATCTCAGGCCATCAAATTTGGAGTCGTCTTACGCAATTTCTGGGCGCGCCACAAATACTGCAAACCACTCACGGTTGTGAAAGCCACGGCGATCCACAACAACCACAACCAGAGCCATGTGGCTTTGTCAGCCGTCAGCGGGGCGATGGCAAAACCAACGCTCAGTTGTTGAAAGAGCGTCTTCCATTTTGCAAGGCGGCTCGCAGGAACGCTGATTCCTTTAGCTCCAACCATGACGCGATACATACTGATCGCCACTTCACGAGCTGCGATGAGCAACACCGGCAAAGCCCAATACACATCGCGACTCACCAAGGTGAACATCGCTCCCAACACCAAAACCTTGTCAGCCAACGGGTCGAGGAATGCTCCCGAACGAGTTGATCCATGACGACGAGCTAAATAGCCGTCGATACCGTCACTTGAACACAACACGAACCACAAACCAAATGCGACCCAAGAACCACCAGGAAAATCAGGAATGACCACAAACATCAAAGGCGAAACAAGAATTCGCCCGACTGTTACTGCATTTGCCCAAGTAGCAATGGCATTAGGGTCAACCGGCACCCTCTAAGCCTGCCACACCGAGCCCTCGCTCAACGATATTTCGTTTGTGTGACTATTCGGCGACGAGATCTGGGCCCATGGCCGACTTCACCGTGACGTCATAAAACTGACCGACTTCAAGCGACGTGGGAACTTCAATAATTCCGTCGATTTCGGGAGCTTCACGATGACTGCGGGAAACGCCTGGCTCATCAACCAAAACATTGACGGTGCGGCCAATCAAATCATCGCGACGGCGAGACGTGATGTTGTCTTGCATTTCGCTGAGTTCAGATAAACGCTCACGCATCAGACCTTCGGGCACCTGACCATCAAGATCTTTGGCGTATGTACCATCTTCAGCCGAATAGGCAAAGAATCCGCACCAGTCGAGTTCGGCTTTTTCAACGAAATCGAGCAGTTGATCGTGGTCTTCTTCAGTTTCACCTGGATACCCAACGATGAAATTGCTACGGAAGGCGGCATCTGGTTCGCGTTTGCGAATATCGGCGATGCGATCTAAGAAACGTTGACCGTCTCCCCAACGACGCATGCGACGCAAAAGCGGCTTGCTGACGTGTTGCAGCGATAAGTCGAAATACGGAACGCCCGAATCGCAAATGGCATCAATGAGTCCATCGCTTAAGTCGCTCGGATACAGATACAACAAACGAGTGCGGTCAACCATTGCCGACACTTGACGCACTAGCGACACGATGCTGCCGGCACCGAGTTCGTCAGGTCGATCTTTTCCGTAACTCGCCAAGTCTTGAGCGATCAACACAATTTCGCGGGCCTCTAATTGCTCAACTTCAGAAATGATCGATTGCACATCACGACTACGTTGCGGTCCACGAAATGAAGGAATGGCGCAGAAACCGCACGTGCGGTCGCAGCCTTCGGCGATTTTTACATACGCCCATGGTGACGAACTCTTGGGGCGTGGCAAGTTCAACAAATCAAGCGACGGAACTGGCGCCGATCCAACGGGAATAAGTTTCTTCGGAGCAGGCGTGTGTACCGGAACTCCAAATCCCGCAACCAAGTCAACTTCTGGCAGTTCGTCGGCGAGTTCTTGTCCGTAACGTTCGGCCATGCAGCCAGTCACCACTAAACGTGATGACTTCTTGCGTTGCTCATCAAGACTCAGAATGGTGTCAATTGATTCTCGTCGAGCTTCGTCGATGAATGCACACGTGTTGACGACAACCAAGTCTGCATCTTCAGCTGAATCGGTTGCTTGCATGCCATCGGCCAACAAAGTGCCGATCAACTTGTCGGAGTCAACTTGATTTTTGGGACAACCAAGGGTCTCGACGTAAAAGCGCTTCCCTTGATTCGTCACGATGTACGAGGCTACCTGCTCAGGTTCTCGTCATGCCGAATATGCCAACTTCAAACCACCGTAGGTCCACTTGGTCTTCAGTAATCGACCCGTTCCCGACAAAGTGATGTATGCCGTGTCACTTCCATCTGCGGCGAAGCAGATATTGGTTGTCAACATGTCGCCGGTTGCAACATGCTCAACAAGTTCACCCGAAGGCGAGATCACGGTGATTCCACCGTTCACCAGAGTCGCTACACAAACATTGCCCGAACCGTCAACACCGAGCGAGTCAAGCAATTGATAGCCAGGAAGGCCGTACAAAACGACGCTTGGATCTCCAGGCATGGTTGGTGCAAGCACACCTGGTTCGACGATGTCACGCTGGAAAACTCGACCCGTGTGAGTCTCGGCCCAATAGACCTTCTTGCCGTCAGGCGATAGACCAATTCCGTTCGGACCTTCAACGGGGAAATCAATTTCGCGAATTGCTGACCCATCAGCCTTGGCGTAGTAGATCGCTGTCAAGTCGGCAGTGCGTGCTTCAAGATCGCGAATTCCATGATCGGTGAAGTAGAAGCCTCCAACGGTGTCGAATACCAAGTCGTTCGGTGCCCGTAATGGACGTCCATCACATTCGGTGTACAAATCGGTCACTGCACCAGTGGAAATATCGACACGCTGGATACGACCACCGCTGTACTTTGACTTGTCAAATGGCCCGGGGAAACTTAATCCGCCGAAATCAATTTCAGTGAAACAACCACCGTTATTACACAAGTACAAGGCGCCGTCTGGGCCAATGGCCGCACCATTGGGTCCACCCGTGATTTCGGCAATCGTTTCCTTAGATCCATCGGGACGCACGCGTGTAATTCGCGGACCGAACATTTCAACCAAGATCACGCTGCCATCGCGCATTGCGATGGGACCTTCGGGAAACTTCAAACCAGATGCGACTTCAATGAGTTCCATGACATTCCCCCGTTCACGCCCATTTTGGACTGACTGGACATAATGCTAATCATCTGACCGAGAGGCAATTGACTCGGAAGTTACAACACGCTGAACTTACAGGGCCTCAAACTCTTCAAGGGTCATCAACACTTCACGGGCTTTACTGCCGATGCTTGGCCCAACGATGCCGTTTTGTTCGAGCAAGTCCATCAGACGACCGGCACGAGCAAAACCCACACCAAGCTTGCGCTGCAACATGGACGTCGAGCCCATTTGGCTGCGTACAACTAGTTCCATGGCCCGCTTCAACAAAGCCTCATCGCTGGCATCGTCGCCGACACCATCGGTAATTGAATGCCCACCCACGTTGCTTGACGATGATTCTTCGCCCTCGACACCGCTGACGTATTGCACGGTTGGAGCCTGCTGACGCCAGAAGGCCACGACTTTGCGCACTTCTTCTTCATCAACCCAGCAACCCTGAATTCGTTGAGCCACCGACGAGTTACCAGGCAACAACAACATGTCACCCTTACCGACTAATTTTTCGGCACCAATCTGATCGAGGATGACTCGACTGTCCATCTGTGATGACACCGCAAACGCAGCACGGGCTGGCACGTTCGCTTTGATCACACCCGTAATGACGTTCACTGACGGACGCTGGGTCGCAACGATGAGGTGAATACCAACTGCACGAGCTTTTTGCGCGATACGCGTGATGCTTTCTTCAACATCGCGGGCTGCCACCATCATGAGGTCGTTTAATTCGTCAACCACAACCACGATGTAGTGCATACGTTCAAACTCGCGTTCAGAACCAATCTCGGCCTTGATCTCGCCTCGATCAAAAGCCGCGTTGAAACCAGTGATATCGCGATAGCCCATTTCGAAAAGCAAGTCGTAACGCTTTTCCATTTCCTTCACGGCCCACGCCAATGCGTTAGCTGCCTTCTTCGGGTTCGTTACCGGCTGAGTGAGCAAATGTGGCAAACGCGCATACTGACCCATTTCAACTTGCTTGGGGTCGATCAAAATCAGTTTCACTTGATCGGGAGTTGCCCGCATCAAAATTGATGTGATGATGCAGTTAATACCACTTGACTTACCGGCACCTGTTGCTCCAGCGATCAGCAAGTGAGGCGTGGTTGCCAGGTTCAAGAAAACCGAACGCCCCGCAATGTCTTTGCCCATCGCCACATCAAGCGGATGATTGGCAACCTTTGATTCGTTTGACGCCATGAGATCACCCAGCGAAACCAACTGACGTGTTCGGTTCGGAACCTCAATACCAATTGCCGACTTGCCAGGAATTGGCGCCAAAATTCGCACGTCCGTTGCGGCCATTGCATACGCAATGTCTTTTTGCAGACTGGTCACGCGCGCGACCTTGACACCAGGTCCAAGTTCAAGTTCATAACGTGTCACCGTTGGCCCAACTGTCTGATTCACCAATGTGACTGCCACACCGTGTGACTGCAAAGCTTCAGCAAGGTCTTTTCCGCGCTGATCAACTTCAGCCTGATCGATGGCCTGCTTCCCGCTTCGCGTGAGATACGAAACAGGCGGAAGCTTCCACGAACCCTTCTTGGGCGAAGGACCCGTCTCTAGTTGACCTTGGGTATGCGGTTCGTCCGCGACAACCTCTGGGGTTGGCTTCTTGCGTTCTGGCTTGGGGGCTTCAGGTTCTTCTTCGACAACCTCGGGTGCACGACGATCTTCTGGTTCAACAATGAACATCGGTGGTGTCGGATCGCCGTCGTCTTCATCAACATCTTCGCCATGTTGATCATCTTGCTCGCCGGACAAAGTACTCAGACTTTGGGCAGCCGAACGTACGCGTGATGATGCACCGCCGAACACCTTTCCAGAAATCTCACTAATCTTGACTGCCGTGTCTTTGAGGCTCAAGGATGTAATCAGCAAACTGCAACCAAGGCATATCGCAATCAAGATAAGAACTGCGGCAATCGCGCCAACAGCAGACGCGAGCACCTGACCTAGCAATGCACCGAGCCAGCCACCTGCTCCGCCAAGGGCCGCGACTCCGGTGAAAGCGTCGGGGCCCTTCACCACGTGTAAAATTCCCAAACTGGCCAAGACGACTCCACCCCAACCCAAAGCAAGTTTCATGCGATTCGGAGAATCGTCACCGCGTAGATGCGACACGCCGACTGCCACGAAAATTGGCGGCAAGGCATAGCGACCAAGGCCCAAGAGACAACCGAGTGCAGTATCGGCACCACGACCTACTGGACCAGCCAATCGCAGGTACACCGCCAGACCCACGATGATTCCGAGCAAGATAAAAGCGATCGCCGAAAACTCGCTTTGCCGACCGTCGATCGCCTGACGCACTTCGCTTTGGCGCGGTTCACGCTTGTTTGGCTTGCTGACTTCAGTTTCTGAAGCAGATTTTGTACGTGATGCAGGCTTTTTAGCTGCGGGTTTCTTGGCGGCCATCACCCCGAACGCTAGCAATGAGGCGCACATGCGTTCGGGCATACCCCTGAATTACTCACACCAAATAGAGGCAGAACAACATCGAAATGGCTATTCGGCGTCAGTTCCGACGATTTCACCGGTGTTCGTTAAAACGATTGACATTTGACCGCCCTGAGACGACTGCATAAGTAATCGGTATTGAACTGTTCCAGTTGAATTCTCTGCAGTACCCGCAGCGGTGATGACGAACATCTGCGGCGTCGAT